>Ga0114999_10000229_pt1 | contig 82915 bp, 71 predicted proteins | sample ArcticOcean_MG_C_3_FD_89820 | JGI IMG/M metagenome (GOLD analysis project Ga0114999, IMG submission 89820) | Marine microbial communities from western Arctic Ocean - ArcticOcean_MG_CB8_126 | ecosystem: Environmental > Aquatic > Marine > Oceanic | place: Arctic Ocean: Canada Basin | collected...
CCCTCGTCAATTAGATTTTCCAGAATCAAATAACCATGTGTTTTAAAATAGTGAATCTGTTCGTTGGTCAGCGGCCCCGACACAGACATTGAAAACTCCTTTAGATATTGACAGATTTGAGCGTTTCGTACATCCTTTGAGGCATCACATTGTATGAGGTCTCTATACGTAAAAGCAAGGTATTTTTAAATACCCCGACAACAAGGGAGGTAAGGTATGGCATACCACAAAGGGTTAATGCAGAACGGCTTTCGATTACCGTCTTGCGAGAAACATTTTCACGATCATGATGAAACGTGGTTAATCCTCAGTGGCGTCGGAACCGGGTACTGGATCGACCATGAGGGAAACCGCGAAGTCTTTACACTGACGACTGGAGATGTCTGGATGATCCCCGCAGGGTATGAACACGGCAGCGACGGACCGAATTCCGAGGATTTTACCATTAGCGTCTTTAACGGAACCCAGCCCCCTGATAGTCATAAGCCCGGTCATTATTATGTTGAGCAGGAAGGTTATATCCCGTCGTTCCAATTGGTCAAAACACCCACGCACCGATATACTATTTCAGGTAGAACATAAGGAGCATTTCGATGGACCAGGTATCGTCATCACTGGAAACATATAAGCAGGAGGGATATTATCTATCGCCATACTCCGTTATACCGACTGATGTGATTGACCGAGCGGTGGCTGGTATGGATGCCATCAGAGCCGGTGAATATGATACAGGTATCCCCCCCTTATCGTCACCATGGAATCCGGGCGACGATCCAAAGGCTTTCTGCAAAATAGAGATGCCACAGATCGCAAGCACCGGTATATACGAGTTGGTCAGCCATCCCGCGCTGGGCCGTTTTGTAGCAGACGTGACGGGGGCGAATATGGTACAGGTCTGGTGGGTTCAGTTATTATACAAGCCGTCTATCGCACCGAATACAGATCAGGCGAGCAGCGTAGGCTGGCATCAGGATCGGCAATATTGGAAAACCTGGGAAGAAGGCAGTGATTTATTTACGGCCTGGGTAGCGCTGAGTGATGTAACCGGTGAATCCGGTCCGATGCGCTTTGTCCGGCAGTCTCATCAATGGGGGTTTCTGGATCAGGGCGACTTTTACGGACAGGACCATAGCGCGCAACAGCAGGAAATCAAGGTGCCATCAGGAGCGAATTGGGAAGAAAGTCCGGCCATATTGGCCCCGGGCGAGGTGAGTATACATCATTGCCTGACGTATCATGCCAGTGGTCCTAATTATTCAAATAGACCGAGAAGAAGCCTGGCTATTCATATGAGGTCCGAAAAAGCTTTTCCACGGGAGGGTATTAAGGAAGGGTTGACCGGATATTTAGATAGAACCTCTTAATGTCCCACTATCTATGGAACTCTGCCGTAAACAGATTCTATTATATCGCATCCATGGATGACCAGACAAAGAAGAGGATCGTGCCGGAAACGAGGAGTAAAAATATAAGCGTGCCGATGGACTGATTATGTTTTTTGTAAAGCCATGCGGAAAAGTGCTGCATACGTGTAGGGCGAGGGGATTGATATTGATATTTCTGTCCGTTCGACCCATTTGCTGCATGTCCGTTCGAGGCATGCTTTTTTAAAGAATGTGCTTTTAAGGCATGCCCGTTCGATCCATTTGCTGCATGCCCGTTTGCTGCATGTCCGTTTGAGGTCCCTATGGTGCGATCTATACGATTTTTCGGAGCCCAGAACCGGTTACTACAGTCATCACATCGATAGATACGGTCATTAGGTCGAAAAAAGTTAGACCATCGTTCCAGGCGTTTACGACGAGAGCGATGCACGTTATGTCCAAAGCATTTTGAACAAGCACGTTTCAGTTTACTTTTTTCGAGTTGATCAGAAGGGATATCATGCTCCCTCTGATATTTATTTATATTCATCTGGCCTATCTCTTCGTCGGAGTTTTTTTGATCCATGCGTGCACCAGAGTTGTCCGTCAAGATGATACCCTCCTGCCGTGTCATATACGGGGCGCTCACATTGTATCTTAGCCATACGATAGTCCGTGAATACTACTCTACCGGAAATCCATTGAAAATCACGACCCAAAGGCGTATCTACCTGTCCATAAATTAGAACGCGCTCACCAATGAGATATTTCTTTCGATGGTGCATACTGAAAATAATCGCTAATTTTAACGAAAAATGATCAATTTCTATTCCAAAATACTTAAATTATAGCAAAAAGCAATCAGGAAAACCCTTACATTTGCAAAAACCTTTGACGTAAAACATGGCACCGGCAAATAGAGAAATCAATTCTTGCCTATAACAAACGCTTCCATGGCATAGTACTGTGGAAACCCCAATTGATCCAGATGTTCAGCGGTCAAGGTGTTTCGGTCCTGTACTCGTTCCCAGAATTCTCGCTCATCATATGCGCCTGGGAACATGGCCGTATCTTTCTGAGATTCATGACGAAATATCGCTTGTATCTTCCGTTGAAGGTCGTCATAAGACAAGGGGATAAATACATCTGCTTCATCCACTTCCCATTCCTGCCAGGCCCCTCTATATAGCCACACTTCCGGCTTAGTTTTATCGTAAATGGTCAGCGCCTGATCAATCGCTTCCTTACACATGCGATGTGTGCCGTGCGGATCGGAAAGATCGCCAGCGACAAAAATGATTTCCGGTTGGATCTCATACATCAGATTCAGGATGCTTTGAATATCTTCATCGCCGATAGGATGCTTTTTTATCTGGCCAGTTTTATAGAAAGGTAAATCAAGGAAACGGGTTTTCTCGGGTGGAATACCCACAACGGAAGCGCCTGCGATGGCTTCCGAACGGCGGATATTTGTTTTAATCGTCTGAACTTCTGGAATATCAATCTGCCCTGGCTTTTTATTTTCAAGAAAAGTTTTTACCGTCTCCGCAATATGAGCAAATTGGTCATGATCAAAATCCAGATCAAGGAAGGTCAGTTTTATAAAATCGATTAAGCGGGAGACATCCTCATCGAATACGGCGATGTTGCCGCTGGTCATATAGGCAACGGTCACATCATTGCCTGTTTCCGAAAGTCTACGCAGCGTGCCCCCCATAGAGATGACATCATCATCAGGATGGGGAGAGAAACAGAGACATCGGGTTTTAGCGGGTAGATCCGGTGTGTCTCGTATTTTGAGACGAACCTCATCAAAAACACGCTTATTCAGTTCGTCCACGGATTTTACCGTATCGAGGAGCGTATGCAGATTACAGGCATTATAATCTCTTCGTTGTAAATGCAGGACGGGCTTCCTCGTTTGGTCACCTAACCAGAGCACCGCTTTTTGTATCCGTTGGGGGGACCACTCTAATGTTTGGTCGAGTAACCAGGGCATTGAAACCCGTGTAAGTTGGGTGGCTGAAGCCGGATCAACGTATATGGCAGCATTCGGATGATTTTGTAGATAACTGGCAGCTACCTGAGGACTGACCTCGCCTTCTACGGCCTGTCGAATGATATGCGCCTTGTGCTCCCCGGTGGCCATCAGGATAACCCGCTTGGCATCCAGAATAGTCCCCACGCCCATGGTCAAAGCTTCCAGAGGCACATTCTCTTCGCCGAAGAAATCAGACGCCGCATCCTTCCGGGTCATTTCATCAAGACGAATCAGCCGGGTACGGGTATCAGAAAATGAGCCCGGCTCGTTAAAACCGATGTGCCCTGTTCTACCGATCCCCAGCAATTGAATACCGATCCCCCCGGCTTCTCGAATCTGTTCTTCATACCAAATGGCATGCGGAGGCACTGATTCGGCCGACAGGTCTCCTCTCGGGATAAAAATCTGATTGTGTGGTATATCCAGATGGTTGAATAAGTTCTCATACATATAGCGGTGATAACTCTGATGAGACTGCGGGATCATGGGATAATATTCGTCCAAATTAAAGGTAATGACATTACTAAAGCTAATCCCCTGCTGGTGATATTTGATAAGTTCCCGATAGACACCGATGGGCGTCGATCCCGTAGCTAATCCCAATACCGCATTTTCACCGTCGACCGCCTGCGCTTGTATATACTGCACAATCTCCTGTGCAACCGCCTGTGCCAGGGTTTCATGATCGGAACAAATAATTACGGGAATATGTTCGCGTACGACCTGCAAGATAAACCTCCTACCGCCATCTGTGTTCTGGCGGATCGAAAAGAAAACCGTGAAATAAGGCATGCCGTTCCGGTGACAACCGATCATAAAATGCTTTGGGATAGCCCCAATGCTCCTGTGAAGCCATCATCCAGGGATGCTCATAGGCGTAATATAACATAATACGCGCCCCGTCGTCTTTTGTCCAAGGACCGTGAGAGTGCCATAAGGCGTTATGAAACAGGATGGCTGTACCAGGCTGCCCACAGATAGGCCGGGCACCGGGAAAAAGATCGGTCCTGGTAAGATCCTCAGGTGGTGGCTCATATTGCGCTTTGTGGCTACCCGGCACCACACACAGATTGCCCTGCCCTGGCTGGGTCATGTCGCTCAGGTAATAGCCTATCTTCAATTGTAAAAAAGGGATCGGCGTACCCAGGTTTCGATACCCGTTGTCGTGCCCGTCTATATGCCATCCCATTGAACGGCCTTGAGGACCGTATTCCATAATGGCATCAGAGGCGTGATGATGAGGATGTTCGTTGAACAGGCCAGTGACATAAGGCCAGATGGCAGGATGGTCGACCATATCAAGAAACAGGGGATCATCATCCAGGATGTAAAAAATTCTCGTATTCTCATTGTTGAGTTGGGTCATACCCGTATGGGGGATACTCTTTTCCTCAAGATCACGACGATGAGATGCCACACGCTTCAAGGCCTCCAACTGTTGGTGCACCATATCTTCTGGAAGAAAGCGATCCAGGACCAGATAACCATTGTTATCGAAGAAAAAGCGTTCTGCTGGTGTCGGATGGGACATGGGAAGAAGAAGGGTGAAGACGTACCGTGTAGTGCTCGCCGGAGCCCGTAGAAACCGTAATGAGTGATTTTTTATTGTAAAAGTAAAATAGGCATCACTATGTTTTCGGAAATAATATATATAGTATAGAGTGTTGGTCAAGATGTTCATGAAACGTAAAATAATCACCCCAGCACCCATTTCCCATTTTTGTTACACGCTTTACTCTAACAAGGAGCCCGTAAACATGGCATCACGTTATACCGCCGCTATTGTCGGTTGCGGATCGATTGGACACGCCCATATGGAAGGGTATCAGAAGCTGGACAATATTGAGGTCATTGCGGTCGCAGATCCCCTTGAGGCTTCCCGGCATCAGTATGTAGAAGAGTACAACATTCCGAGTGAATTCACTACCGTTGAGGAGATGATGGCGACCCTCAAACCAGATATCGTCAGTATTTGTGTCTGGCATCTGCTGCATGCGCCCATGACGGTTGCTGCTGCTGAGGGAGGGGCCCAGTGCATTATTTGTGAAAAGCCGATGGCCATAGGTATGGGTGAGGCGGATCGTATGGTGGCAGCCTGTGAAGCCTCCGGTACCAGATTGGTCATCAGTCATCAACGTCGGTTTACCCCCGGTTGGGAGAAAGCCCGGCAGCTTTTGAACGAAGGCGTGATCGGGGATCCCCAGTGGGTAAATTGCACTGTAGCTGAAGGGCTCACCAACTGGGGAACCCACGCCATAGATGGGGCCCGGTTTGTAATGGGTGACCCGAAAGCCATATGGGTGATGGGCTCCGTAGAAAGACAGACGGACCGCTTTGAAAGAAATACGGCTATTGAGGATGCCTGCATGGGATTGATTCAATTTGAACGTAACATTCAGCTGTTTGTCCAATCCGATCTTAAACGAGAAGGGGCGACTGCAGGCTCATTTTTGATCCGTGGCGCAGAAGGGATGCTCGATGTTTCGGAGAGCCGCGTCCGTTTTATGAATGCCGATTCCAATGGATGGGCGGAGGTGCCGCTCGATATGACGGAAGAGGATAAAGCCATCGGGGGCAATACCAATGCCGCTCAGACACAGGAACTGTTGGACTGGCTTGAGGGCGGACCTGAACATCGCGGCTCGGGCTACAAAGCTAGAGATACCGTCGAGGTGATGATGGCGTTATACGAGTCTGCACGGCAGAATCAGGTGATTCATCTCCCAATGCAAGAAAAAGGGTATCCGCTTGATCTGATGATCCAAGAAGGCAAATTGCCGGTTACTCAATCCGGTCGGTACGACATCCGTGATTTTTTACGTCGGGACCATATTGATGAAAAAGAATATGCCCGACTACGCGCTGAAGGCATGGGGCATCATCAGATAATGAGTCAGCTCAATAAATAAAATTGGTGGGCTAGTGGATTGGTGGTTTGGTATTTTTTAATTCACTCAATCACCAATTTCTTCACGCACAGGCCGGATGGTCTTTGTTCCAGCGGTTGAACGGGCTGTCCTCGGAACGGGCAAGCGTATCCCGTGCGTTTTCCCACAAGGTATGCCAGGCGGAAGGATCTTTTAATATTTGCTCTGGATGAGCCTGGCTGCGCGCAATAAATCCAGGAAAAGCACCCCGGCCGGTTGATTGGCCAATGGGATTATAACGCAGGTCAAAACTCCATCGGATCTCATGGCTTTTATTCGGCAGGGACGAATGACAGGTGTGTTTATGCAGAAACAACACATCTCCTCGTTGCATCGGAACAGGCAGGGCATTTGATCTTGTGTAGATCTTTTCGGGGATTTCCAGCCCCCAATCGGCGGGGCAGTGACGCATTAATCCCTCGCGATGACTTTCTGGAATGACGCACAGGCAGCCCTGTTTGACGCTTGCATCCGTCAATGGGAACCACACGGTCAGCATATTTGTTTCATCTGCATCAGGCAGTACCACACCGTTATCCTGATGCCAGGGCGTGATGCCAAGCTGGATTCGGCCTGTTTCAGGATTCAGAGGCGTCAAGTGTTCAGGCGGTTTAATTCTTACATGCTGGACAGGATTAGAATAGATTTCCGGCCCGATAAAGGTTTCCACTGTATCCAGAAGGCGCGGGCTGGTCAGCAGGCGAAACACAGCTGGTCCTGCCCAGAATGGGGTGTCCTCTTTCACACCCCCCTGCGGTAAAGAAAAATCAAAGTATTGTGCATGTACCCGGCCGCTCTCTCCGTAGATCTTACTTACCCGCTCGCCAAATGGCACATCATCATACCTCGACGCGATCGCGCCCTGTTGGTGTAATTCATCCGCCAGGTTGTTCAGTACACCTTCATATTCTCGGATAACCGGATCAATATCCTGTACTGGATCAAGCAAATTTTTGACCAGTAAGTAGCCCTGTGTTTCGAAAAATGACACCTGATCTTCAGTAATACCTACCATGGTCTGCAACCTCCATCATGCCGGTTCAAAGGTGCTTGCTGCACCTCATGGGAATATATCCGTACATATCATAGTCCAATAAGTGGATGCTGTGATTATGACCGATGATATAGGTTTTTTCTTAAAGCGTGATGCCTGATTCATATTATTGACAAGATTTTACGTTTTAGCTGGTATATTATACCGTGATTATAACACAATGCATTGTACGATGCAAGATTGATCAAATGATTTGAAAAGGCGTCGAAAGTTGTCTGAGAGCCCTGACCAGAAAAAAAATAATCCAGTCTTGCCATCCACAGCTGACGAGGGCGTAGGATATTTATTCGACGTGTACCACATCCGGGTATACCAGGTTTGTTATCGTCTTCTGGGGCAACAACAGGAGGCGGAAGATATCACACAGGATGTTTTTTTAAAAGCCTATAAAGCCTACGATCAATTTCGAGGCGATTCGGACCCCGGAACGTGGCTCTATCGTATTGCTGTTAATCAATGTCTGAACAGACAGCGTAAGCAACGCCGGATACGCTGGCTGGCCCTGGACTTCTGGAATGAGAACGCCGATGAGCCCCTTGGGGATCAAGGCCGGGTTGCCGGTGCAGATGAACAAATGGAGGAGGCCGATAAAGAGCGTCTTGTCCGAACAGCGATCAGCGAATTGCCGAAACGGCAACGAGTGGCCTTGATCTTATCTCGTTATGAGCGTCTTTCTTACCTGGAGATTGCCGCCGTCATGTCCTGTTCCGTCTCTTCTGTTGAATCTCTTCTCCATCGATCAAAATTAAACCTCGCTAAACGTCTTAGGCCCTATCTGAAAGATCTGTAAAATAGCCAGCGGCAGATTACGGGGCCTGGATGGTTTAAAAGATATTTAAGATACTATCTGCCCATACGCCCGCTTCCTCTTTTTATTTCTTTCAAGATTTTTACCAGAAATTTGTATGTTACTGTAAAAAAAAGTGCAAGGAATCGGAGATGATGTTGTCCAACTGATATGAAAACGACCAATGGGCACGTCATTTAAAACCGAATATCCAGGATATTAATCATGGACCATCGCTTTTTAAAAGACCGTATACTTCTTTATCTCGACGGAGAACTGCCGGCTCAAGAAGATCAGCAATGCCGGGATCATTTGAATGGGTGCCGTCAGTGCCGTCAACTGTTGGAAACCTTCACTTCCGTCTGGCAGAACGAAAATGAGGCCCCTGTTTCTGTGGCCTCGGCTCGTCTGAAAGCACGTATAGATACGGCTATTGGCGGGCAAGAAATACCGCTTTCGATCCAAGTCCCTTTTAAGGAGCGGCTGGCATACATTGTTCGGCCGGTTCTGATGGTGGCGACATTGGTTATCGGCATTCTGGTTGGATCGTATCTGGGACAAATTTCGACCACACCACGTATAGAGGACGCCCCCATTGCATCTAACGAGATAGAACAGGAATTGGTTTTACCGTATATGGAAAGTTTTCAGGATCTACCACCAGAATCTGTTGGCAGGGCCTATATGATGGTGACCGTGGACGAATAGAAGGGCATCAGCGGATTAACGGGTCTCGGAAGGCTTGCCTTTTGTTGATTCAGAGGATAGTCCAGTGAAGAAAAAAATAATCATATGGGGAGTCGTGTTATTGACCGCCATCAACGTGACCTCATTGACCACGAGAGCCTATTATCACTGGGGTTGGGATGAGGCGGATCGGCGGGAACACCGACGTGAGGGGCGTAGCTCGTGGGAAGAACGACTGGGATTATCGACTTTGCAATCTGAGCAGATGCAGGTGCAACGTGAGCTGCTGGTTGAAAAGATCAAGCCACTGCGCGAAGTGATGCAAGGTAAAAGAGAACGATTCTATGAGCTCGTTATGACGGCCACTCCGGCCCGTGCCGATATTGACCGGGTTCAAATCGAGATGGATTCACTCCAAGCGGATATCAAGCGCCTGGTTATTGACAACATGCTTGCGCAAAAGGAAATTTTGACGCCGGAACAGCAAACTGAGTTTTTTACTATGATGAAGAAACGATATGGTAATGGGAGTTATCGAAGGAACTGAAAACGAATCCAGAGGGCATCACAACGTCCCAGAGGAACGTGCAATCTGTAAATTAACGAAACTACGAAATAATAACATAATATTAAGTAAGGAGCGTTACATGTTTAAGTGGTGGGGATTAAGAGGTGTTGGGCGACTGGCTTTGTCGATGTTAATGATTGCCGCTTTGGCTGCCTGCGGCGGTGGGGAAGAGGAAGGAAAGGGTGAGGGCGCACGGGCTGGCCGTGGTGGTGGGGCTAGGGCGGCGATACCGGTTGAAGTAATGCCGGTCGAACGCGGCGATATTGCGGCGACTTTGCTAACGTATACCTCGTTGGAAGCGGAACGCCTCGTGGATGTCATCTCGCGGACACAAGGTCTGGTCAAAACAATCTCCGTGGAAGAAGGCGACAAGGTGACGAAAGGGCAGCCACTGGCCCAACTGGATACAGACGTACTCAAACTGACGTTGCAGGAACGGGAAGTCACAATGAAGAGCCTGGAGTCAACCTTCAATCGGGCTCGGGAACTTGTTGAAAAAGAGCTGCTCAGCAGTCAGGAATTTGAACAGACGCGTTTTCAGTACGAAGGCGCAAAGACTCAGTATGAATCTGCTAAGTTGCAACTAGAATATGCGACGATTCGCAGTCCATTTTCTGGTATTGTCACGGCACGTTTGATCGAAGTTGGCAATCTGGTTGCCAATAATCAAGCGGTGTTTCGTGCGGCAGACTTTGATCCATTGCTGGCCCGTATCTTTGTACCGGAAAAAGATATCCGCCAGGTTGAGTTAGGACAGACGGTACGCATTAATATTGAAGGGGCCGAAGATACGTATACGGGTAAAGTCCGTATGATTAGCCCGGTTGTCGATCCGACGACCGGTACGATCAAGGTTACGGTAGAAATTAGAGATAGAACCCGGACTTTGCGTCCGGGTATGTTTGCCACGGTCAACCTTGTAACGGCTATCCATGTGGATGCAATACGAATCGAGAAGAAAGCCCTGGTTGCAGAAGCCGAAGGGATATACGCCTTCTTATTTAAGGGTGGTAAGGCAGAAAAGCAACGTATTGAAATCGGTTTTACCGAAGGGAGTATGATCGAGGTTCTGGCCGGGCTGACAGACAACGATTCTGTGATCACGGTGGGCCAGGAAGGGTTACGAAACGGCGCCCCAGTACGAATCGCTGGACAACCGGCACCGGCTGTGGTAGAAGGTGGTCAGGGTGGCGGCGAGGGTGGTCCCCCCGCAGGTATGCGTGGTGGTCAGGGTGGCAGGGTGGCGATGGACCTGGATCAGATGAAAGAGCGCATGTTCCAGAATCCTCAGATCAAAGAAGCGTATGACAAAAAAGTAAAAGAAGATCCTGAATTTGCAAAAGATGAAGAGAAACTGCGGGCATTTCTCCGAGAATCAATGATGAAAATGCGTGGTAATCGAGGCGGTGGTGGCGGCGGATCTGGTGGCGGCCGGCCACAGTAATGTAGATTGTCTGAATGTCTGAATGTCTGAATGTCTGAATGTCTGATTGAAAACTAAAGATCAATCACCAAATCACCAAATCAATATCTGTGGGGTTAATTATACATGAAGATCATTAGTTTTGCTATAGGTCGGCCGGTTACCATTGTGATGTTGATGACCGCAATGGTTTTATTTGGCTCGATTGCATTTCAACGATTACCGATTAATCTGCTACCGGATATCACCTATCCGACCTTAACGGTTCGGACGGAGTTCGTCGGTGCTGCGCCGAATGAAATCGAGAATCTGCTTTCCGAGCCGGTCGAAGAAGCGGTTGGTGTGGTCAGCGGTGTGGCCCGGGTCAGTTCTATTTCTCGCCCTGAACGTTCGGATGTTATTCTGGAGTTCGAATGGGGCACCAATATGGATTTCGCCGGACTGGATGTCCGAGAGAAGATAGACCTGCTCAACCTGCCTCAAGCGGCGGGAAAGCCCATTCTGCTGCGGTTTGACCCGAGTCTTGATCCTATTCTACGTATAGCCCTGTCCGGCGATGAAAGTCTGACGGCCTTGCGTATTATGGCTGAAGAGGAAATAAAGCGTGAACTGGAAAGTCTGGATGGCGTGGCGGCCGTTAAAATCAGTGGTGGTCTGGAGGAAGAAATCCATGTGGACCTGGATGAATCCAAACTTTCGAGCCTCGGTATTCCGATTTCTCAGGTCGCCACTCGGTTGCAACAGGAAAATGTGAATCTGGCGGGTGGTACCATAAAAGAGGGTGAGGCCGAATATCTGGTCCGTATCCTGAATGAATTCAAGGATGTGGAGGAGATCGGTGATATCATTATCGGTCAGATCAACAGTGTACCGATTATTCTAAACGATGTGGCCCTAGTCAGCAAGAGTCATAAGGAACGAAAGATAGCCACGCGAATCAACGGCAAGGAAAGCATTGAGATCGCTATCTATAAAGAGGCGGGTAGTAACACCGTCAGCGTGGCAAAAGGGGTGAAAGATCGTCTGGAAATTGTTGGGGCCAATGTGTCGGGTATTGCTACCGGGGTCGGGATGGAGATTGTGTTCGACCAATCGACGTTTATCGAGCAGTCCGTTAATGAAGTGCTCATGACGGCGATGTACGGTGGTATCCTGGCTATTCTGGTGCTTTTCCTGTTTTTGAGGAACTCAAGCACGCTTATTATCGGCCTTTCGATTCCGATATCCGTAGTCACGACGTTTTTCTTCCTGTATGCCTTTGATGTTTCGCTGAATATTATGTCGCTTGGTGGTCTGGCCCTCGGGATCGGAATGCTTGTGGATAACTCCATTGTGGTCCTGGAGAGTATCGATCGATATAGACGTAGAGATGATGTCTCTGGAGATGAGGTGGCGTATCGTGGCGCTTCGGAAGTCGGACAGGCCGTGATTGCTGCGACATTGACCACCGTGTGTGTATTTGTGCCGATCGTGTTTGTTGAAGGAATTGCTGGACAGCTTTTCCGTGATCTGGCTTTGGCCGTGACCTTCTCTCTGGTTGTGGCGACGCTGGTAGCTGTGACACTCATCCCTATGGTGGCCTCCTTTATGGACAGACCTAAGGAGAATCCGTATGTCGATGATTCTGCGGCACCTTTACCGGTTGATAACTCAACGGGATTGGGGAAATTACGCATTCTGATACGCACCATCTGGAATGGTGCTATTCATGGGTTAGGTTTTATTTTTCTGGCGCTATTCTCTATCATTAAATATCTGGTGATCGGCATCTGGATCGTGCTCCGAACCATTCTGACCCCCTTATCTTATTTGTTCGACCTGCTGTTTCCTGTTTTACAGAAATCGTATACCCCGTTACTTGGCTGGGCTTTGACAAACCGGGCGTTAACCCTGCTGATTGGTATCGGCATGCTGGCCGGGTCTTTGTTTCTGGTCCCTTCTCTGGGCATTGAGCTGATTCCGGAGATGAGCCAGGGTGAATTCTTTGTCAATGTCAAATTGCCGGTCGGTACGCCGTTGCCCGTTACCGAGAAGACATTAAGTCGAATGACGGAGATTGCTCAGGACTATCCGGAAATCAATACAGTCTACGTGCTGGCCGGTACCATGGGACAGTCTGGCGGGAATGCAGGCGAGGAGCGTGAAAACATCGGACAGTTACACATCCGGCTGAATCCGGGTATTCGGGGGGCGGCAGAAGAGGAGGTCATGAGCAGGCTTCGGACCGACTTTGAAGGGGTGCCCGGGATTGAAGCTCCGAAATTTGCCCGCCCTGCTCTTTTCAGCTTTAAAGACCCGGTAGAGGTAGAAATCAGTGGATACAATTTGGCTCGATTGGCAGAAGTATCTGAAGATCTGGCCTTTGAAATGTCCAATGTCTCTGGTCTGACCGACGTCAAGGCCAGTATGGAAGGTGGTAATCCGGAAGTACAGATTCTATTCGACCGTCGTAAGTTAGCCAACCTGGGATTAAATCTGGGTACGGTTACGCAAATTGTACAAAATAAAGTGCAGGGCAATATCGCTACGGAACTGACGCGAAGAGATAGAAAGATCGATATCCGCGTATGGGCCGAGGGCGAAATGCGCCTCAGTCTGGATGCGATTCGCCGGATGGTGATCAATCCGGAGGGGACGGTGCCTATCTCGTTAGCGGCGGTCGCTGAAGTTCAGGTCTCACAGGGCCCCAGCGAAATTCGTCGGGTCAATCAACAGCGTGTATCCCTTGTTTCTGCCGGTCTGTCCGGTCGAACATTAGGTGATGCCACGACCGAGATTCAGCAGATTCTTGATGAGCTCTCCTTGCCGCTCGACTTTATCGTGGGTATCAAAGGGCAGAACGAAGAAATGGAGATTGCCTTTCAAAGTATGCAGTTTGCGATCCTGCTCTCTGTCTTTCTGGTTTATCTGGTGATGGCGTCTCAATTTGAATCTTTGTTACATCCGTTTGTTATTATGCTTACGTTTCCGTTCGCCATGATTGGTGTGATCTTGACTCTGTTGTTGACCGGTCAAACCATCAGTGTGATTGTTTTAATCGGTGTAGTCATGCTGGCTGGTATCGTGGTGAACAATGCCATTGTACTTGTAGATTTCATCAACCAGCTCAGGCGAAGTGGTAAAGGGCTTCATGAGGCCATCATGGAAGCGGGACAGACGCGTTTACGCCCTATCTTGATGACGACCTCGACGACGGTACTCGGCCTGATGCCGATGGCCATCGGCTTTGGAGAGGGGGCTGAAATTCGAGCCCCTATGGCGATCACCGTGATTGGTGGATTGATCGCGGGTACGGTGGTGACCCTGGTTCTGGTACCGCTTATTTATCTGACATTAGAGTCGATTATGGCAAGAATATTCAGCCTGTTTGGTTCACCCGCCGGGAAGCCGGCTGCACAGGAGGTCGTTGAGGCATGAGCATAGCCGAATTTTCCGTAAATCGCCCGGTAACTACGATTATGATTATGGTCAGCGTCGTAGTGCTCGGTTTGATTTCGTATACAAAAATGCCGTTGATGTTCTTTCCCGACATGTCGTTTCCGTCGTTGAACGTCAGCGTCCCATATCCATCCTCTTCTCCGGAAGAGGTGGAGCGTCTGATTGCCCGGCCATTAGAAGACGCCTTCGGCACATTGAGCAATCTGAAAAGTATGGAATCCACTTCAGGAGCCAATAATGCACGTGTCCGTATCGAGTTTGAAACCGGAACGGATATGGATCTGGCCGCCATGGAAGTTCGTGATCGTGTCGATCAGATACGGGGTGAATTACCCAGTGATGTAGATCGGATTCGAATTCGCCGTTGGAATCCAAGCGACTCGCCGATTTACAATTTCAGCGTCGCCTGGGGCGGTGATCCTGCCGAGTTTTACAATATTGTGACCAAGATTATTCAGCCGCGTATTCAACGGGTGGATGGAGTCGCTAATGTCGAGCTCAGTGGGATGGACGAGAAGCAGCTTCTCGTTCAGGTGGACCAGGAGAAGATGCAAGCACACAATCTGGATTTGTTTAACCTGAGTCAGACGTTGACCCAGAATAACATCACCCTGGCTGCCGGTACAGTGACCGAAGGTGGTCGAAAGTATGCTGTACGGGCCGTGGGCGAATATCGGTCCTCTGAGGACATTGCCAATCTGCCTATTCCCGGCACAACTCTGACCATCCATGATGTGGCAGATGTCCGTTTTGATTATCCGGAGAACAATAACTTTCAAAGGTTGAACGGCATTGATGCGGTAACGGTCCGGGTGTATAAATCTTCTACGGCCAATATCGTGGATGTGGCACAAGGCGCAGGGGCCGTATTGGCAGAACTGCAAGCGCAACCTCAGTTTGAGCAGTTACAAACGCGTGTATTTTTTGATCAATCCGAGAGTATTGTCAATCGGCTGACGGATCTACGTAATACTGGCCTGTTAGGTGGGGTCCTGGCTATCATTGTTCTGTTTGTGTTCCTCCGTAATATACGTAGTACGCTGATTATCAGTCTGTCGATTCCCATATCCATTATCTGCACCTTCACCTTCATGTATCTGATGCGTGAATTCGCTGGCTCCGGTATTTCGATCAACCTGATTTCGTTAATGGGGCTGATGCTTGCCGTCGGTATGCTGGTGGACAGTGCGGTGGTGGTTCTGGAAAGTATTTATCGACACCGACAGGAATCCAATATGCCGGCCAAAGAGGCGGCTATCCTGGGCACTAAAGAAGTGACGATGGCTATTGTAGCCGCCACGGCGACGACGCTTTGTGTCTTCCTACCGTTGATTTTCCTGGGCGGTGGCAGTCGTATGATGATCTTTATGAAGGATTTCGTCATCGCTTTCTGTATCGTGATGGTCGCGGCGGTTTTCATCGCCCTGACACTGATTCCGTTGGTTTCCTCAAGGTTGTTCAATAAACCGTTGGGAGAGCCTTCGAAATTCTTTGCGCGTATGACAGAAGGCTATGCGAGTATCCTGTCCTGGAATCTGAAACATCGATTCGTCACCATCGCCTCGTTTGCTCTTATTCTGTATGGTAGTTACTGGCTATATCAGAATATAGAACAGGAATTCCAACCGCCGTCGCCGACACGTGATGTCAACATTGCGGCGGAGGTGCCCAGCAGTTATGGGATAGAGGAAATAAAAACGTTGTTTGCAAATGTTGAGAAACAGCTTCTTGATAAAAAAGACGAATATCAAATTGAATCCATCTCGTCCTCCGGTGGCTTACGCCGGGCGAATTTACGCATTGTGCTGACGGCCCCGGAAGAACGCCAGGAATCCGCCGCACAGTTGGGCACCAAGATTACAAAGGCTCTGCCCGAGATTGCCGGGGTCACCTGGAAACCCGGTCGGCGGCGGCACATGGGCGGCGGTTCAGGCGGGGTTAATGTTGAATTGCGCGGTGATAATATGTCGGTGCTCTCCAACCTCGCAGAGGACATTCGTCTACGGATGGAAAACATCAGTGGTATTAAAGATGTAGATACCAGCCTGGAGCGCGGTGATGAAGAAGTTCAGATTAGGGTCAACCGCGCCGTAGCGCAGACCTATGGCATCTCGCCACAGCAGGCCGCGCGAACCGTTCAGGCGGCGTTGAGCAGCCGGGCCCGCGGAAAATATAAGACTGAGGACCGGGAAGTCGATATCCTGTTACAGCTCGAAGAAAAAGACCGTGCGAATATGCGTCAATTGCAGAATATGTCCTTTGAACGCGGCAATGCCGGCGGTGGGATGATCCCGGTTGGTAACCTGGCGGATTTTTCTCTGCGCAAAGGACCGGAAGCGATCAAACGTCAGGACCGGAAGTCCATCGTGACCGTCGGTGGTAATACAGACCGGAGTGGTATGCGGGGCGTCAGCGCGGAAGTCACACAGATGATGGGCAGTATGCAACTTCCGCCGGGATATTCGTGGAGCATGGGACGTAGCTTCTTCCAGATGCAGGAATCTCAGAATGAGTTCCTATTTGCAATCTTGCTTTCTGTGGGGCTAATTTACCTGATCATGGCGTCTATCTCCGAATCGTTTGTTCAGCCGATCACGATTCTGCTGTCGGTACTGTGTGCTTTGGTAGGTGCCTTTATCGTGTTCTATCTGACCAATACGACGATGAACACGAATTCCATGCTCGGCATTATTGTGCTGGCCGGATTGGCGGTAAATAATGCGATTGTGCTTATTGATCACGTAAACAACCTGCGCAAACAAGGTTTGTCACGTACCGAAGCGCTAGTTCTGGGGGGTAAACATCGGCTTCGTCCAATTCTGATGACCTCTCTGACGACCATCTTCGGTCTGATGCCGATGGTGGCACCGATTCTCTTTCCGGATTTTTTCGGTCCGGTAGAAGATCGTGGAGCTAATCAGTGGGGACCGGTTAGTCTGGCGCTCGTTGGTGGTTTGACAACGTCCGGTATACTGACCCTGTTGCTGTTGCCTACGGTATACACCATTTTCGAAGATATCACCGAATGGTTTACGGGCATCGCGAAGCGGGCAGTCGCATAAATGTGTTGGTGTGTGGTCAACTGAGATCAACACTTCAGCAGATCAATTAAAAATGATGCCGTGAGAAGAAATATAACTTACGGCATCATTTTTTTCTTTGTTTCAACTAATCTATTAGTTAAAGTACTAATATATTAGTTATTGACGTTCCTTGTGCCTATTCATACTGCATTCGATTTTAATTTTTGGTCCAGGAGAGGGTAGATTATGAAAAAAGACATGGGGCTTGGCAAGGCTGAATGGAAAATCATGGAGGGGCTCTGGACATTGGGTAAATCCGTTTCGGTCCGGGAGGTACATCAGCACCTTTACCCCCATGGCGAAAAGGCCTATACGACGGTTCAGACGACGATGGTGATCCTGGCCGACAAAGGATTTTTGAAGAAAGAGAAGATCGGTATGGTCAACTTTTTTACGCCGGTTGTTTCACGGGAAGAAGCAACTGGCCGGGAAACAAGATCCGTTGTGGGACGGATCTTCAATGGTTCGTTTGGCTCGCTGGCGGCGTTTTTGGTTGACTCGGGCGAGTTGTCCCGACGGGATCTGGATCAACTCAAGCAGATGATCGAAGTAAAGGAGAAAGAACAGTCGGTAAAGAAGGAGGCTCCATGAAACTGTTGGCCTATTGGGCGAATCTTTGGATGCCGATATTTATTACCCCATATGGTTGAACGGACCCTATTTATCGGGTTAATCTGGCTCATCGATCGGTTTACAGATCTTCCGACTCGTCTGCGCTGTACGCTCTGGTCGCTGATATTCATCAAATCCTGGGTGCCGCCGTTGTTTTCTATCCCAATCGAACAGGTGGCCGAAACGGCCAGACCTGCCATGGCGATGGCGGTCAAACATACCGTTTCTTATACATCTGCTGCGATGGGTGGATCTATATTTCCAACGCCCGCGCTTGCGCTGTTAGCCCTATGGCTACTGTCCATCGCCCTTATTTTCAGTATAATTCTGATACATAATATCCTGCTATCTCGGTGTCTTGAGGCCACAACACCTCAGCGGGTTCATCCTGAGAATTTGCCTGTCGACATACCGAATGGTATAGAGATATACACCATTCACACCATTCGGTCACCGGTATTGATCGGCCTATGGAATCCGAGGATCTATCTTCCCTCAAACTGGCTATCCTGGTCTTCTGCACAATTACATGCTGTCCTGTCCCATGAAATAGCTCACTATACCCATCGTGACCTGTGGGGTATTTTATTTCAGACGATCACCGTGGCGACTTACGGCCTGAACCCGCTCATCTGGCTGGTCCACCATCGTTTGTCCCATCTGAGAGAGAGACGGTGTGATGAAGTTGTGATACATAAAACCGGGATACGACCATTGATTTATGCACACCTGTTATACGCCTGTCTTGAAGGACCATCCGATCGTTTTCAATCGATGGCCCTCGGTAGTCCGTTGTTTCGTAGTGTTCGAAGTATCTCCAGCCGTATCAAGCATATCTTGAATCTACCTGCGTCCCAGACGTTGGCCTCGCGCTGGCAGTGCATCCCGGTAGTAATCGCCGTTTTGCTGATAGGCCCTCTATCTGTTCAGGGCATTGATCAGAATAAAGGCAGGTCAACGGGTCGCTCGTTACCACCGGCATTTATGCCGATAGCCGATTCGAGCGGTGTCGGGATTGGTCTACGCTGGCACGATGATGCCCAAATGGGGACGCTTGAGCTGATCTTCCCGGATGGGTCACAAGAGCGCATGCTGATATCAGATCCCTTGGAAATAGAGGGGATCTTTAAAATCGTTCATCGGAAACTGGCTGAGCACGAGATCACGTTAACCGAGGGCAGGTTATATCGTAAAGTTGCTCAGGCACAAAAACAGATGATCGCAGGGTATAAATTCAAGGCAGAAAAACACAAGATTCGGGTCATTGAGGACCTGGTAAAAAAACGGATAATAGAAAAAGGACGAAAGGAATGAGGGCCTGAAAATGCTTAAGAATTATTTGTTGACGGCGTGGCGTAATTTGCGAAAGCAGAAGATGTATACCGTCATCAATGTGACTGGCCTGTCGGTGGGGATCGGATGTGCGGTGCTGGTGTATGCTTTTATTCGCAGCGAATGGACCTACGACCAATTTCATCCTCGATATGAAACCATCTCGCGCATTGGGGTGGGCATCAACTTTCGAGGGATGGAATATTGGGGGACGACGCCCTATCCATTGGCGGCAGCGATTCAGGAGGAAATTCCTGGTGTCGAACGTACAGCTCGATGGATACAGGTCTCACGACGGGAGATTATGATAGGTGATGAGCGATTTGAGCGGGATGTTTACCTGGCTGATCCGTCGTTCGCCAGTATGTTTCATTTTCCACTGGCTGGAGGTGAATTGAAGACCCTTCTGGCCGATCCGGATGGACTCGTGATCAGCTCGGCGCTCAAAGATCGTTATTTCCCGGACGATGATCCTGTCGGACAGACGATGACCATCGCCATACGACCTGATGAAAGGCGTGTATTTCAAATTACAGGAGTGCTGGCGCCCATACCGGAAAATTCCAGCATCCGGTTTGATCTCTTACTCTCCTCAGCACTTTTCGGCTCTGTATTCGGGGAACAGATGATGGGCGATTGGTTTCCGAAAACGCCCATCACTACTTTTGTACAGATGCGTTCCGATGCAGACGCATCCGCGTTACATGAAGGGCTTGATCGTATGGCCACGGCCCATAATCTCGGCGAGATATGGCGGACGCAGGATACCTCGTCCAAATTTGTGGTCCAACCGTTAAAAGATGTTCATTTTAATACCGAAATCACCCGGGATCTCGGCATGATGGCCCCTGCAAGCAATTCACTTTATGCCTATCTACTCGGTGCGGGCGCATCGCTTGTTCTGCTCATTGCCTGCATCAATTTTATGAATATTTCTGTTGGGATATCGGTGCGCCGGACACGTGAGGTAGGGGTACGCAAAGTCTTTGGCGCTGATCGGTTTCAGTTGATGAAACAATTCTGGATTGAAGCCTGTCTGCTGAGTGGGGGGCGTTGATCATCGGAATTGGGCTGGCTGAATGGTTTATACCCATCTTCAACAATTTGACGGGGAAGGCACTTCGACTGGATTATCTGACGAATCCGGTCACCTTATTATCAATGGTTTCTCTGGCTGCGGTTGTCGGTCTGGTTTCGGGTATGTACCCTGCATTGATTCTATCCGGTTTACGGCCTGTTCATATTTTCAGTGGGCTACGTCTTTCCGGAGGAAAACATTGGTTGTTCAGACTGCTGGTACTGATCCAATTCACCCTCTCAATTTTGCTCATCACCAGTGCATTGCTGATGTCGAACCAACTCAATCATATCACCCGGTTTGACCTCGGTTTTCAAACGGATCAAATCATATATCTGTCTTTAGGCCAGGGGGTTGAGGATACAGTTCTTGAGCGATATCGGACCCGTGTGACGCCGCATGCTGCCGTGGATAACGTAGCCTGGGCACGCGCCACGCTCTTTGGCGAACTGGTCGGCTCTATGTGGGCGGTGTCGTTTCAGGGGGAACAGACATCTATCACAGCACAGAAGGTCAGTTATGACTTTTTAGAGGTCATGGGCATTGAACTTCTGGCAGGGCGGAATTTTACAAGAGACCGAGTAGCGGACAAGGGGTTACGTGCTATCGTTAATGAACGCTTTCTGGAAACATTCCAGATTACTAATCCGGTCAATGCCGAAGCACCATTTGGGATGGAGAATAATCCGGTAATCATCGGGGTGGTTCCTGACTTCCACTATATGTCCTTGCGACATCAAATCGAGCCGATGGTACTCACTTTACGTCCCGAGTCGCCCGCACATCAGGTTCTGATTAAATTGAAGACGCTTGATGATCTAACCGTCACAACGGCCTATCTTCAGGAAGAATGGGCCGCGTTGGAAACAGGCGTTCCGTTCAACTATTCGTTTCTGAACGATGAGATCATCGGTCAATATCAGGCGGAAATGAATATGCAGCAGATTATGATGATCACGGCGTATATCGGTGTTCTGCTGGCCTGCATGGGGCTATTCGGTATGACCGCGCTGTCTATCGCCCGTCGTACAAAGGAGATGGGTATCCGAAAGGTGCTCGGTGCCTCACAGACCCGTATTCTTACCCTGTTCCAGCGTGAGTTTCTGGGGATATTTGTACCAGCCACCGTGATGGCATGGCCTCTGGCCTATTATACGGCGCAACAATGGACGCAAGCCTTTGCGTATCAGGCCCCATGGAGTATGGTGACGTTTTTGGTTTCGGGGGGACTCGCGGGTATTCTGGGCTTGGTGGTCATCTCTGCACAGGCGATTCGTGCCGCGAGCACAGATCCGGTGAAGGCGTTGAGAAATTGGTGAGTGGGTGAGTTATTTGTTTTGACGTGCGGTTTTTCGAGCCTCTACCATACGGTTGCCATAGGCGCAATATATTGCGCCTATGCGGTGGCCTTAATTCACCAATTCACTATATCCTCGCCTGATATGTATACAACTGAAAATACCGGCCTTCGCGGTCGATGAGCTCATCATGTGTGCCTCGTTCTGCGATACGGCCTTCTTCTATGACCAGAATCTGGTCCGCCTGACGGATGGTACTCAAGCGATGGGCGATGACGAAGGTTGTCCGACCGGCCATCAGGTGCCCCAAGCTCTCCTGGATGAGTTTTTCGCTTTCCGTATCCAGGTTGGATGTGGCTTCGTCGAGGATCAGGATTTTGGGGTCGGCGAGAATAGCCCGGGCGATGGCGACGCGTTGCCGTTGTCCCCCGGATAGTTTAACGCCACGCTCGCCGATCGTCGTATTCAAACCCTCATCAAACCGATCGGTGAATTCCTTGACATGAGCGGCATCCACGGCAGCCAGCAGGTCGTCTTCCGAGGCGTCCGGCCTGGCGAACAGGATGTTATCCCGGATGGTGCCCTCGAACAGAAAATCATCCTGGAGCACCACCCCGAGTCGGCTGCGATAGCTATCGAGGGTCGCGGTCGACAGGTCTACGCCGTCTACGCGGACAACCCCTTCATCAGGTTTGAGAAAGGAGGCCGCCAGCCCGGCCAGCGTCGTTTTTCCTGAGCCGGAACTGCCCACAAAAGCGGTGACGGAGCCCGGTGGAGCATGGAAATAGATATCACTGACGACCGGATTGCCTTCATCATAGGCAAAGGTAATATCTTCGAAGATGATATCTCCCTGCATCTCTTCCAGTATGTGTGTCCGTTCCGGTTCTTTGCCTTCCGGATCAACTGACAGAATTTCCTCCATGCGATCTAATCCGGCGAAGGCTTCGGTCATCTGTGTGCCGATGTTGCTCATTTGAATGATGGGTGAGATCATGAAGCCCAGATAGAGCGTGAAGGCGAAAAAGTCGCCGATCGACATCTGTTCGTCAATGATCTGGTGCCCGCCGATCCACATGAGCGCAATGCTGGCCACGCCCATCAGCAGCGTGGACAGGCTGGTCACGGCCGCCGTGGTCGTCAGCGATCGCTTGACAATATTGAAGAGCTTGTCCACGCCGGCCTCAAATACCTGTTCCTCACGCTCTTCGGCATGAAACCCTTTGATGACACGCACCCCGTTGAGCGCTTCGGTCAGCCGGCCGGTCACCTCGGCGTTGGCCGCGCCGCGCTCACGGAAGATGGGCCGGATGCGTTTGAATGCATAGCTGGCGATCACACCGAAAAGCGCCATGGGGATGAGCGAGATGAGGGTAAGGTTGGTGTTGATGTTCATAAGTATGACAAAGGATGCGACAGACGTCAGGACACCGCCGATAAGCTGTACCAGGCCCGTGCCAACCAGATTACGAACTCCTTCGACATCCGACATGATGCGCGAGACCAACTCGCCCGATTTCGTATTGTCAAAATAACGTACGGGTAGATGGATAATGTGTTTTTGAATCTGCGCTCGAAGCTGAGCGACAAGCCGCTGAGCTTCCACCGACAGCAGGCGCGTGAGCGTAAACCCGGTGATGCCCTGTAACGCAATGGCCCCACCGACAGCCAGGAGCAGCAAGTTGAGCATGGCCAGGTCGCTATTGGCAATCACATCATCGATCAGCACCTTGGAGGCCCCCGGCAAGACCAGCCCCGCTGCCCGATTGACGAAGATAAGGAGCAGACCTAGCAGCAGCAACACCCGCCGCGGCCAGATAATCGTCCAGAAGACATGACGGACGCTGGCAAGGGAAAGCGATTTGGCGGTGGGTGATTTCTCGGATTGTTGATTTGTTGATTTGTTGGTTTGTTGATTGTCTGTAGTTGGTTTAGCCTGGACTTGGGTTTCGCTCATGGTGGTTGCCTCTTATGTCGGGTCTGCTGCGCTTAACGCACGGTGCAGTCATTCGAGAATATCCATTTTTCTGATTAGGTCATGGTCTTATAACGCATTCATCCACCAGTCACCCATATCTTAACGCATCAACTTTTATAACCTACCAAATCTGAAGTCTAAAAGCAAGCGTATCCCCCGGTTTTATGAACCCGCTTTAGCCTGTTACTCACCAACGTCAGGCGTGATAATTTTTGCTAAATTTTAAAATCCCCTGTTATTATCAACCGGAAGCGTAAGCCCTTTATGACTTTATCAATATAATTATACATCGGTGGAACGGGAACTTCTATTCATGAGGTTATTCAATGACGTTCACAAGGGCTGGCCGTGGATGTTTCCACACGGGAACTGTTTTTCAAAACGCCAATAAAGTTTGCGCGTTATCGTATCGGCAATAAAATAACCTACGGCCTGGTTGAAAGAGACCGCATTCGGGAAATTAAAGGGTCTCCGTTTATGACCTATCGGGAAACAGGGCTGGTTCATAATCTAAGCGATGTTACCCTCCAGATTCCATGTGAACCCACGAATGTGCTGACCATTGGGCAGAGTTACCCCAGTCGAATACAGAATATGCCGATAGGCTCGGATACGTTTTTTAAGGCCCCGCTATCCAAAACCCCGGATAGCCTTCTCGAACATGAAGGAACGAGCCATCTGCCATCGGACTCTGAAGATGTACATTACGAAGGTGAAATTGTGGTCGTGACAGGAAAACAGGCTGAGAACGTGGCCCCCGAAGGCGCGCATGAATATATCTTGGGCGTCACAGGCGGTAATGATATCACCGCGCGGGACTGGCAGACCGATGCGCTCCGAATGAAGGACGCGAAGGCCTGTGACACAATCGGGCCATTCGGTCGGTACATCGCCACCGGAATCATTTACGGCGCTTTGCTGCTGAAAACACGGCTGAATGGTAAAGTGATGCAGGAAGAGCAGTCGCGTAATCTTATCCTTGATATACCGACGCTGGTCAGTTTTGCTAACAAACAGGTCCCGCTAATGCCGCAGGATGTGATCTATACAGGCACCCCCGGAAAGACCGGTGCGCTTAAAAACGGCGATGTGGTTGAAGTTGAGATTGATCAGGTCGGTGTGCTGAGAAATACGGTGGGGCCTACGTTGGTTCCGAGTCGTTCATAAAGCGGCTTTGTAGTTTACCCTGTTTGTCCATATGGAATTGTGAAGTAATCCGGCACCGATGCCTTGGTGTCGGATTTTTCTTGTAGAAGGCCTACGATAACGATGGAAAGGTGCCGAGCAAGGAAATAATAAAGTTGACGCCGAGGTATGGATCTCGGATGTCAAAAGATTGTCCACTGCCGGCGGCATCGGCTGATATTGACCCACCGACGGCGCTACTGCCCATATCCACATTGGCCGATGCCGTGCTGTAGGGAATAGAACCGCCGTGGTGGCGGCCGGCACGTTGCCTTGACGGCGAAGCCGAATTACCCGCCTGGTTGGCGCCCAGAGCTTTTGTACCCGAGACAGGATGCGTATGCGACGCCATCTGCGGTTCGGTCAGGGTCTGGGTTGCAACGCCCCCTTTTTCACCCAGGCTGATATTCGTCAAACCTGGTCCCTGGCCGGGGTGTTTTGGCGTACGCCCCTTCAGATCCGGTAGTCCGAGGGTGGTCTCTCCATCCCGACAGTATATCGTGCCAAGAATAGAGAACAACGCCGTATTCTGCGAGATGGCCAGCAGTTGCCCGTCACACAGGGCGAAGCCCCGAATAGCAAAGTTACCGCCGAACATTTTGATTTCGCCGATAAAAGGGTCCGACATAATATCCTCCTGAACTTATCGAATGGCTTAATTTCGTGACGGAAAAACACCGACCAGGGCGCCGATAAAATTAATCCCGAGATACGGACTACGGAGACTGAAAGATTAACTCCCACCACTGCCTTCGGTCGTAGTTGGATCGACAGCAGTGCCCATATCTTCATCGGCGGCGGCGTCGCTGTACGGCATCGCAACGCCCTCCCCTTCCACGGTTGGTACATTGCCCGCTGGGGAGTCCTCTACCCCATTTAGTGTGGTGCCCCGCAAGGTAAGATCTTCCGTGAGATCATGTGCATGAGACGCTATTTCAGAGGTGGTCAGCGTATCGGTCTCATTGCCCCCTTTGGCCCCCCAGCTGATCGTACTCAACGCCGGTCCATTCCCCAAATGCACCGGCATACGGCCCCGCAGGTCCGGCAGCCGGCGCGAGATGCCATTCTTCTGGCGCATTGTGACGACCAAAACGAATATCGCGGGCACCAAAATCACGGTGACGTATTCGCAGGATGAGATCCCGATCGGGTTCGATAAAACGCGGCTCAAGCTGTTCAAACGACCTATCGGCGGCGGTACAAACGCATGGGTGGCGGTGGCTGATTCAGAGGTGGATACCCTGGCCAATACGCTTATGGGTACGGTGGCTAGCGTCTCTGATCCGTTTAGTGCACTTAACTTTGATTACCGCGATCCCGATGACAGCTTTGCTTCGCTTAAGGGGCGTTTTCGGATCAATGGGTTGCGGGTGTTTCAAGCGGGTATTGTAGGGAAAGGACTTAACCCCGGAGATCGTACGGCAGGCACGCGGGTGGCTTCCGTGGGAGCTGACATTCAGGGGAATATTTATTTTACGATTGATACGACGGCGAATGAAGTGAGACTTTCGCATCGGCCGCAGTTTTCTGAGAAGAGAAGATGAGCTTCGAGGTGACCGACCAGCATGGGGCGAAGGCGATAGATGAAGTCTCAATCCGGGTGACACCGATGCCGATTTTGTCGATCTTTCCTGCAGCCGATACGATCAAGACCCATGCCGCTGAGTTTACTATGGAAGGGATTGCTACGAATGTGGATTCGTTATTGACCACCTATTTACGGGCAAATAATACGACCGATGCCATACCGCTCCTATTGATCGACAATAATCAGTTCTCGCAACTCATCCCGATCAACAACGGTAAGGACCCGCAAACTGTGCGGGTGACCCTGAAGGTTGAAAACACCTTTGGCAATACCAACACGTTCATCAAAGATGTGTCGTTCACACCTACCGTGGACACCGAAGCGGGTGGCACGATATCGATTAATGATAACGTTGGGATCCCCAACAACAATACCTGTGTCGAAGTGGGTGACGAAGAAGTGCTCGACGAAGTAGATGTGGTCATTGTGCCGGATGATTCGACTCCGAAGCGGCTTTTGAGTAAGGCAGGCGTTGATAGCAGCCGGCTGCTATCAACGCCTATGAGATTGATGCTTTCGATCTGGTAGATAACAAACTGGACGAATTCAAATTTCAGCGGCAGGCGACTTTGGTCCTGCGTTATGATTAAATTAGAAAATGCAACCAAATGGGATGGTAAGGATCGGAACGGGCGTCTGGTGGATGCGGGCTTGTATATTTTTCAGTATGTAACAGCTACGAAGCGGAGGAGTGGGACCGTAACATTGGTTAGGTGATTGGCTGATTGGCTGATTGAAAAGATTAAAACCAATGAGCCAATCAGTCAACTTTGATCGGTTGAAAATGCCTGTATTTGCAACAAACGGCAAGACAAGGCGTTAGGGATAGGCGAATGTGGGATTTGACTATACATTAGCCTGTTCATGTTTGATGCGTGTTAACGCCCTGTCCTGTTTATAGCCTATTCGAACCAAATGAACCAAGTCGAGCACTGAGCCAATGAGCTTTACATCGCTGAGTGAAACACCCGTTCGTAGATGGACCGGACGGCCGTTGTGTGTTTACGATACCAGGAGAGGAGCAGATGAGCACTGGCTTCTTCTGTCTCGGCGGACAAGCCCATCATACGGGCCAGGACGGTCTGGGCATGGGATTCTATTGGAATTACATGCGTTTGGTGGTCTGAGGTCATTTGAATGCGATTTTCCAGGTCGCGTAGAAACAAGTAGGCGGCGCTCAGGTCTGCGGATTCGTCATCGGTCAGATAACCCTGGTCTGTGATCCAGGCTAGCGTTTTCAAGGTACCGCGCTCCCACGGCCACCCTTGCATTCCTCCGTAGACCAGTTGAAAGCCTTGTACGATAAATTCGATCTCCCGAATACCTCCCGTTCCCAGTTTTACATGGTAATCATTGCTGCCCCGCTCAATCAATGCCCGGGCAATTTTCTCTCGCATGTGGTGGATATCGTCCAGGATCAATGGGTCGAACGTCGGATGGAACACCAGGTCGCGTATCGCCTTTGTAAATTGGTCCCCCACCGTCATGCAGCCCGCACATACCCGGGCTTTAAGCAACGCCTGCCGCTCCCACATTTGCCCATGGGATTCATAATGCCATCGATAGCCATCAACTGAGTTAGCGATATCTCCGGCACGTCCTTCGGGTCGCAGACGCAGGTCGACACGAAAAGTCAGCCCGTCTGTCGTGATGCGGCTGATCATATCTGTGATGAGGCGGGCTAGTTTGGGATAGTACTCATAGGTGGAAAGATGGCTTTCAGTGGTCCTGCCTTCTGTGGAATCATACACATACATCAGATCGATATCCGAACTGAAGTTCAGTTCGCTGCCCCCTAGTTTCCCCATGCCGATGATGGCAAAACCACTGGGTTGTGTCTCGTTCAGCCTGGGTTTTCCGTGCTTGCGTTCGAGGTGGCGTGTGGCGACTTCATAGGCACCCTGTAGACACAGGTCCGCGACATCTGACAGACGCTGCAATATGGTCGGCGTATCTGACTGTCTCATCAGATCAGCTACCGCGATTCGCAGATATTCCTGTTTTTTAAAGGCCCGTAGTTGTCCCATGGCCTCTTCGACAGAGGCGAGGTTAATTAGCCGTCCGGTCAATTCCTGTTGTAGTTGATCCCGCGGCTTCAAGTGTTGCCACGAGGTATTTGAAAACACATCTCGCAGAAATCCTGGGTTCTGGATGAGCAAGGCACTCAACGGCTGGCTACCGGCACAGATAGCGGTCAGGGCATCTCTGGCATCTGAGGGATGGGTGATGAGGTTAAGAAAAGTCCTTGTGTGTTCATCTTCGACCTGGGGATAAAGGGAATATAGATTGTTAAACGCCCGGTCAGGATCATACGAAGCTGCTGCTGCTTCTAGCAGGGCGGAAACAGGATGTGTTGATGCAAATCTCGATACCAATCGCTGATCAAGTTGGCGTACCATGGCCCAGGTTCGCTTGGGGTCTTTAAACCCCTGTTGAGAAAGATGCGCGGCCACGGATTCGGGAGGAGATTCGGGCAATGTTTCAAGATTGGTGAAGAGAGCGGGCATTGACTGACTGATTGATTGATTGATTGATTGATTGATTGATTGACCAATCAGTCAATTTGAAAAACCTGCGCCTCCGCTTGGTTAAGGCACGGAGGCGCAGGATGATACACAGGTTCTATACGTTCACATTATACATCATAATATAACGCAAATTCCCATGGATGGGGTCTCAGACGGAGGGTATCGATTTCGTTTTCGCGTTTTAAATCGAGCCAGGTCTGGATCAGATCTGGTGTGAAGACATCCCCTTTAAGCAGAAAGTCGTGATCTGCTTCGAGGGCATCCAGAGCGTCCGAAAGATCCTTCGGCGTATGCTTCACTTCGGCAGCCTGCTCCGGCTCAAGATCATAGAGATCCAGATCGATCGGCTCGGGTGGCTCAATCCGATTCTCGATACCGTCCAGGCCGGCCATCATCATGGCTGGGAAGGCCAGGTACGGGTTTGCGGAAGCATCTGGGGATCGATATTCGACCCGTTTGGCTTTTTCGCTTTTCGAGTACATCGGAATACGAACACAGGCACTACGATTTCTCTGGGAATAGACAAGATTGATTGGCGCTTCATAGCCTGGTACCAGGCGGCGATACGAGTTGGTCGTCGGCGCGGCAAAAGCCAGAACGGCCGCACTGTGTTTAAGCAACCCGCCAATGTAATGCCGTGCCATTTCACTCAGGTCCGCATAGGTCCCAGCCTGGAAGAACAGGTTTTTGCCATCTTTCCAAAGGCTCTGATGGACGTGCATACCGGAGCCGTTATCCTGGAAAAGGGGCTTGGGCATGAATGTCACCGTTTTGCCCGCCTTATGAGCGACATTTTTTACGATGTATTTATACATGATCATATCGTCGGCATGGCGCAGCAGCGTGTTGAAACGGATATCGATTTCAGCCTGTCCTGCGGTACCGACCTCGTGGTGCTGGACTTCGGCATCGATGCCTGCTTCTTTGAGCGTAAGGACCATTCGGGTTCGAAGATCCTGATGCGAATCGGCTGGCGGCACAGGAAAATAACCGCGTTTGTAAGGGATCTTATTGGCTAAATTAGGCCCTTCATCGCGCCCGGTGTTCCACCAAGCTTCACTGGAGTCAACCTGATGAAAACTGGAGTTTTCAGATTGGTGAAATCGGACGTCGTCAAAGATGTAGAATTCTGCTTCCGCACCAAAATAGGCCACATCCGCCAAACCGATAGACTGGATATACGCTTCTGCTTTCTGAGCGACGTATCGCGGATCCCGAGTATACCATTCGAGGGTGATCGGATCTTTTACATTACAGGTTAAAATCATGGTTTGGGCTTCGGTAAACGGGTCGAGCTTTGCCGATTTCGGATCAGGGATCAGAATCATATCACTTTTATCGATGGTCTGAAATCCCCGGACACTGGACCCATCGAATCCGACACCTTCTTCAAAGGTGTCTGCGTCCAATTCATCGATTGGGGCTGAAAAGTGCTGCCAAGTGCCGGGTACATCGATAAAACGATAATCCACCATTTTGACGTCGTTATCTCTGGCGAATGCGAGAACTTCTGAGGGCGTCACGGGCGATACTCCTTACTTTGTTAGGGAAAAGGATACGTGATAAAGTGAACAAAATTGCGAATCTGAAAAACTGCGAATTATGCGCCGTACATGCCACAAAAACATTCATCTCGTGGCACGTCCAGGCCACCGGAGGCTCAAGAAAAGTGACCGGTTGTCTTGCTTTTTACTAAATATACACAAGAATGTTTCCGATATATTTCGCATATGTTAAATCTATGTTAAATCAGATCCAATGAACAGAAAAAAATAAGAAAAAATACTATATGTAGTAGGTCGTATGGATTTGCATACTACATACGCATTTTTTCGATCTAAATATTCGTCTATATCGGGGAAAAAACAGGACCCGTATCAGGTTGGAATTTCTACACTTCGTCTCGTTATTTTATGATGATCGGGTAGAGATAAAAGTATTGACTTCTACCTTTATGGTTCATATAATAAATTCGCTCTGAAAATAGGAGTGGTGGTCATAGAGTCTATCCGAAAAACTGACTATGAAATTCCAGGGCCAGTTTTTCGGATAGACTCTAAATCAGGCTTTTCCGGCATAAAGTATACCTTACTTTCCCGGTTCCTATGAGGGGTGTGTGAGATACGATAAGCACTGCTCATACGTCCTCCGACGTGGTTCCTCACGGCAGGGCTTGCGTCGTGGAGGCCTTATGCAGAATACGGCTGAAGCGCCGCATATACGAACATCTGGTCGACGCCACTCGATCGTTTCATACATACTAACGGCGCTTGTTGGTTCGTTAATCGGCATTATCGTAATCCTGACGGTGTTTCCTCAATTATTCAATGTCCAACCCCGGAATTCACCGCCGCGTTCGTCCGTTGTCTCGACCGTACCTTTAAAAACGGTCGGCCAACCGGTACCTCAAGAAGTGTTGATTGCCGCGAATAATGAAACGACGTCTTCACGCCGGACAGCCATTGTATCCGCTGTGGAACGTGCGAGTCCTGCAGTCGTAAGTATTGTAGCTACGTTTAAAGTTCAACAACGTGGCTATTCACGTTTATCTGAAGATCCATTTTTTGGAGATTTTTTGGTTCCCCGTATCTATGCGAGAGTAGTGCCTAGTACTGGATCGGGTGTTATTATTAATGATAAAGGATACATCATAACCAATGGCCATGTGGTACAGAGCGGCAAGGTCAGTGCGCAACGTATTCGCGCGGTATTAACCGATGGGCGTTCATTGGAGTGTGCTTTGGTTGGCTATGATGATATGTCGGATCTGGCCGTACTACGTATAGAAGGTCAGAATTTTCCAGTCGCTCCCTTGGGGCGTTCCTCAGAGGTTCTTGTCGGTGAATGGGCTATAGCCATCGGTAACCCCTTAGGGTTGGCCATTGACGATGCCAAGCCGGCTGTGACGGTTGGTGTTGTGAGCGCGGTCGGGCGGGATTTCAGCCGCCGAGAGAGCGATTCCCAGGCCGTATATCGGGATATGATTCAGACAGATGCCTCGATCAATCCGGGTAACAGCGGCGGTCCACTGGTCAACGCGCTGGGTGAAGTGATCGGTATTAACACCTTTATTATATCCGAAGGGGGCGGCTCAGAAGGCATCGGATTTGCCATTCCGATTGATCGCGTGGTTCGGGTGGTCGATGAACTGATTCAATTCGGCCAACTGAGACGTGGTTGGACGGGCTTGACCGTTATTGACATTACTGCTTTTTTGGCAGAAGAGCTGAATATTCAAGATCGCAAGGGTGTTCTGGTATACGAGATCGACAAAGAGAGCCCAGCAGATCGGGCCAACATTCATGTGATGGATGTTATCAGACGGATTAATGGAGAACCGATCATGAATCGTTCCGATGCACGAGAAGCACTTTACGGCAGCCTGGTAGGTGATACGGTGGAGTTGAGTATAGAAAGAAACGGGCAGGCGATGACGGTCGTTTTACGTATCGCGGAAAGATAATTTGTTGATTTGTTAATTGAAAACGCCTTTAAATCAGACAATCAACAAATCAACCTTGAGGTGCATATGGCTCGTGACGGGTGGATGTTCATTATCCCGTTGTGTTGTGTTACGGTATTGGTTTTGTTGTTGGATCAATGGATGCCCAATATTATCTGGGTTATTTTGGCCAGTATCGTCGGTGTATTGATTTTGTTTATCGGTTTTTTCTTTCGTGACCCGACCAGAACAATTCCGAAGGGTGAGGGGTTAATTTTATCAGGCGGAGATGGTAAAGTTGTTGTCATTAAAGAGTTGGATTATGAACCGTTTATAGATGGGCCAGCCATTCAGATCAGTGTTTTTCTCTCTGTGTTGAATGTTCATATTAACCGGATTCCGTTTTCCGGCGTGATTAAACATCGACAACTTGTGAAGGGAAAATACGAACTGGCCTATAAAGATACGGCATCCGGTAACAATGAACAACTCACCCTGGATATAGAAAATGACAGAGGCCGTATTGTGATAAAACAGATCGTTGGTTTTATTGCGCGGCGCATTGTCTGTTATGTTCAGGAGGGAGATCAGGTGCAAACAGGCGAAAAATACGGACTGATTCGATTTGGCTCCAGAATAGATATCATCGTACCTCCTCAAACGACCATCAGGGCCAAAGTGGGAGATCATGTAAAAGGTGGAGAGACGATACTGGGGGTCCTGCCATGAAACAATGGATGCGCATTGCCCTGCCTAATTTGTTTACCCTGGGTAGTATATTTTGTGGCGTCTCGGCTATATTTTACTGTATAGACGGATTCAACGCCGTGACCGGTGATCCTGGTCGGGCCGCCTGGCTTCTTATCGCTGCAGCCCTATTAGATGGCATTGACGGTAAAGTTGCCCGGATCAGTCAGGGCACCAGTCGATTTGGGATTGAGTTGGATTCACTGGCGGATGTGATTTCCTTCGGTGTGGCTCCGATGGTTCTGGTCTACACCTTGAAGCCGTTCGGCGACCTGACCTGGGCTCCCTGCATGCTTTTCTTAATGTGCGGTGCTATTCGTCTTGCCCGGTTCAATGTCTTGACGCATGGCCGTGTCAGCGATCTTGGTGAAAGCAGGGGCTATGATAAAGAGGATTTTCAGGGTTTGCCGATCCCCGTTGCGGCGATCGCCGTAGCCGCCTATGTTATTTTTTGTTGGGACCGATGGGAAGAGTTACATATGGAAGGACCGTTTATGGGGTTGGTCATGCTTTTATCCGCCCTCATGGTAAGTACTGTACCGTACCAGACCTTACCGTCTCTGGCTTTTCGAAGTGCCCGTTCTATTTTGAAGCTCATGGTCTGGTTTGGTGCTGTAATAGCGGTTGTTATCGATCCCAAGCTTATGGCATTCCCCATGGTATTGCTATACACCACCTCCGGTATTCTCATGTGGGTTCTACACATAGTCAAGCAGGATGAAGAGGTGGTATTTAGGGTAGAAGATTGAGAAACTGGTTGATGGTCTGATTGATTTGGAGCATACAGATGGCTCGGCGACGTAGCCTTGGCAAGTTGATACTTATTATTCTAGTTGGGGCAGTAGTAGGTAGTGCTGTAGGGGAAGTTATTGGTCTTGTCTTAGGGCAATTCATGCCCAACAGTATGGTTGAGAAATTTTTTCTTGAAGCTTTTTCTTATACGTTTCCTCCTGCTACCCTGCCTCTGGTTGTTCTCTCAGTTACCTTTGGTTTTGCCTTGAAGATCAATATTATCAGCGTGGTCGGTATCGGGGTCGCGGTCTATTATTTTCGGTGGTATTGAGTCGGGATATGTTTTACTGTGTCCGTATAATTGGGGAATAGGGGTCTTGTTCATCAGGTGGAAATCTGGTGATTTTTTTTTGATATTTAAAAGGACATCAGGTTGGCGTTTGTTTAAAATCGTCGTATAGTATAATTAATAGCGATTGGTCGTTGGTGATTTGATGGAAATGGTCGATACCTCACGATTATTGTGCCCATGGCCGCGTAGGTTTTTTACCTGTCATCATTTATTATTCGCCAATCCTGATAACATCCGGGGAGGAATAGGTGGCTTGTTTCAATGAGATGAGTGCGCATGAATTGCTGCCAAAAATAAAGTCTGGTGAAGTGACTGCGGAAGCGGTAACCAGGGAGGTGCTGGATCGTATTACAGCAGATGACCACCATATCCATGCCTATCTGGCAACCCAACCGAAGGCCGCGTTGGATTCCGCCCGATCCGTTGACCGGCGTATTGCGGCCGGAGAAGAGACGGGCCCGTTAGCTGGTATCCCGATTGCGATCAAAGATGCTATATGTACCCGCGGATTAGAGACAACTTGCGGGTCAAAGATTCTGAAAGGTTTTGTGCCACCGTATGATTCAACCGTTGTATCCCGTTTGCGTAAGGCGGATGCGGTGATTATCGGCAAGACTAATATGGATCAGTTCGGAATGGGCTCTTCGAATGAGAACTCCGGTTTCGGAGCCTGTTTGAACCCCGTAGATACGAGCAGGGTCCCGGGGGGATCAAGCGGGGGATCTGCCGCTGCGCTTGCCGCTCAAGAAGCCATTCTGGCGCTGGGAGAGGATACCGGCGGATCGATTCGCCAGCCCGCTTCTTTTTGTGGGGTTGTCGGACTTAAACCCACCTATGGCCGGGTTTCCAGGTTCGGTATAATCGCCTATGGCTCCTCGTTTGATCAGGTCGGTCCTATGGCTAGGGATGTCGAGGACTGTGCCCGTTTGCTGGGGGTTATAGCTGGTCATGATCCTCGGGATTCCACTTCTGCTCGGGAACCGACCTCCGATTATCAGGTGCCCCTTAAATCCGGTATTGAAGGCCTTCGGATCGGGGTGCCTGAGGAGTATATGGCTGAGGGTCTCGATGCTGGAGTTCGTGACTGTGTCCATCAGGCGCTCCGCGACATGGAAAATCTGGGGGCCCACGTTGAATCCGTTTGTTTGCCGCATACGGAATATGCCATATCAACCTACTATATCCTGGTCACAGCGGAGGCCTCCTCGAACTTAGCACGCTACGACGGGGTAAAATATGGTTTTCGAGGCGCACCGGTCGGGGGAACAGATCCTGCCAATGAGTTGAATGAGATGTACGCCTCGACCCGGAGCGAAGGGTTCGGGGCCGAGGTCAAACGGCGCATTATGCTCGGGACCTATGTATTGAGTGCCGGTTATTATGATGCCTATTACGATAAAGCACAACGTGCACGTACACTTATTAAGCAGGACTTTGAACGGGCTTTCGAGCAGGTGGACGTGCTGGTCGCGCCTACGACACCTACGACCGCTTTTAAAATCGGAGAAAAAGTTAACGATCCCCTTCAGATGTACCTGTCCGATATCTACACCGTCCCAATCAACCTGGCCGGGGTCCCCGCCGTTTCGGTCCCCTGCGGTAAAGCGCCAGATGGTTTGCCGGTCGGGATGCAAATTATCGGGCCTCATTTCCGTGAAGAGATGATCCTCCGGGCAGCGTATGCATATGAGAGGAAATAGAATTTGTTGATTGGCTGACTTTCAATCAACAAATCAACAAATCAACAAATATATTTCCGGAGGAAATACATGGGTTATGAAGTTGTCATCGGGCTGGAGGTCCATGCCCAATTGTTGACCAATTCGAAGATTTTTTGCGGGTGTAACACAACATTTGGTGGAGAACCGAATACCCATACCTGCCCGGTTTGCCTGGGCATGCCTGGGGTACTACCGGTATTAAATCGGCGCGCCGTTGAATATACTATCCGGATGGCGCTTGCCGTCGATGGTACGGTGGCTGCCCTCAGTCGGTTTGCGCGGAAGAATTATTTTTATCCAGATTTGCCTAAGGGCTATCAGATTTCGCAATATGACCGGGCCGGAGAACCTATTTCGTTGGGCGGTGGCGTGGATATTGAAGCAGAACGGGGACCGCATTTCGTCCGATTGAACCGTATTCACCTGGAGGAAGAGGCTGGAAAATCCATCCATGGAGAACCGGGGTACGATCCTTATCTGAGCTATATCGACTACAACCGGACCGGCGTACCGCTTATGGAGATTGTGAGCGAGCCGGATCTCCGTAGCCCTCAGGAAGCTGCCGCCTATATGGCCCGATTGCGTCAAATTCTGCAATATATCCAAGTATGCGACGGAAACATGGAGGAAGGCAGTTTGAGGTGCGATGCCAATATATCTATACGAAAGCCGGATGAGCCGCTGGGGCAACTGGTTGAAATCAAGAATATGAATTCCATACGCGCCATGGAACGTGCCCTCGAATACGAAATAGAGCGTCAGTCTGAATTCAGAGACCGGGGGGAGCGTATCAAACGCGAGACACGTCTCTGGGATGAGAACGCCCGACAGACGTTACCAATGCGGAGTAAGGAACAGGCCTCCGATTACCGGTATTTTCCAGATCCAGATCTCGTGACCGTTGAGATCAGTAAGGTTTGGGTCAATGAGATCCGTGCTAGTCTACCGGAGCTACCTGCCGCCCGCACCCAGCGATTTATCGAAGCGTATGACCTGACGGATACCCATGCCCGGACACTGACCGAAATACGGTCCCGAGCTGATTATTTTGAGGCGTGTGTTCAGGCTCACGATGATCCTCGTACCGTAAGCAACTGGATATTGAGCGAGTTACTGCGGGTTCAAAACGAGAGAAAACTGGACCAGGCTGTGCTTGAAGATCGCGTACCGCCCGTGCATTTGGCCGAATTGCTTGATCACATCCGAGATGGCAAGATTAACGGTAAGATTGCCAAAGAAGTGCTGGACCATATGGCCGAATCGGGCAAAGCACCCGCGCTGGTCGTCGAAGAACAGAATCTTGTACAGATCGCCGATGAAGGGGCGTTGGAAGCGATCGTTGCTCAGGTAGTTGAAAACCACCCTGCGGAGGCGGAAGCTTTTCGTGGTGGTAAAACCAAACTCATCGGCTTTTTTGTAGGACAGATCATGCGGGAAACCAAGGGCAAAGCAAATCCTAAGCTGGTAAATGAATTACTACAGGAAAAATTGAAGGCGTAAGAGTCGGTGAGTTGGTGAGTTGGCATGGTATGCCATGTACCCTTTTTGTTCTCCGGCATGATGAATTCAATTTGCTATGCGATAAAACCCCTGATATCGGATATATCGTTACACGTAAAATTGCCCGGACCAATTCAGCACGGCTTCGTCGTACCACCCAGGATCATCTCAAGCTCACAACAGCCCTCAGTCTCGCATTGACCCATTCACACTTCCTCTTGAGGTATCAAATAGATATCAGAAGGGTCAGGTGTATGAACGTTACGACATTAAGGATGTATTAAAATTCATACGCTTTCATTCAATAGCAAACGGTTCAGAACAAATTAAACATTAAATTTTAGTAAGTTTATTATTTACAGTATAATATGTAACTGATAAGTATAGTAGTCAAATATCAATCAGTCCAATAATGTGATCTACATCACATTATCAGCAATAGGTATAAAAATCATACATTTTTCTGTATACAATCTACTACATATCCCTTCCTATTATTATTTAACTCTCTCCCATAAAAGATACTGTAGATAACAGGTTTCAGGGTTTCTGCAATAGATGGCACATGTATTGCTCTTATTTTACCAAAGCGGGTGGTGTCAAAGAGATTACCTGCTCAGGCAGTCAGTTCTATTCAAGTTTGATTGTCGACGATAGACAAAAGGAGACCTTATGCAATATCGTATTCGACGATTATTGCTCTTGACCTTATATATAGCTCTTTGCTCCACAGCAGCCGTCGCACAGCCTCTATTTACATTTGAGAAGATCACAGACAGCAACTCAGCAGCTCCGGGACAGGCTGCGGCGGTGTTTTCCGTGTTCCAGGCGCCTTCGTTGGGTGGAGATTAGGTGATATTCCAGTCGTTATACTCCGGGTCAGCCACGAGCGGCGTGTATATAAAAAACAGTGGCAGCGTTCTTTCGAGAGTTTTTGATGGCGATACGCCGATGCCTGGTTTTGGTCTTACTCTGGCTGCTTACGGTGAAACCGGCGACGTGAATGCAAACGGTACGGTCGTCTTTCGGGCGCAGGCCACCGATGGGGTAACCGACGGGGTATATACAGGTACTGCCGGCGGGTCACCCACGATTGTCGGGGATGAAAATACCACTGTTCCCGGTGTCGGTTTTGGTTTCGCCCGTTTTCTTACACCGGTTTCCATCGATGCGGATGGTAAGGTCGTGTTCATAGGTTCACCGAGCAATAACATTAGTACGTTCAGTTTGTATCTCAGGGACGGTTCGACTATTTCCAGGCTGGCGGGACTGGGCGATGCCATTTTCGGAAAATCGGAAACCTTGACCAGGGTCACGAATTTCGCGGCACTTCGCAATGGTAATGCCGCCTTTTTGGGTACCAACACCACTTCGGGAAGTTCCGGGCAGGGCATATACCAAATTATCGGCGGTATCATTACCCCTCTGGTCGATCAGGATACCTCTGTGCCAGGCGGTGGCGCCACATTTCAATCTTATTCTATGCTTTCGTTTGATGGGGATAGGGCTGTATTCCTGGCCTTTGACAGCAGTGGAAAATTGGGGGTCTATTTATTCAAGGACGGCGCCCTGACACGTATTGCCGACACCACGACACCGGTTCCCGGGACATCGGATCCATTTTTATTTTTCTCTGGGGCGTCCATCGACGGAGATCGGGTAGTTTTTCATGGGGTTAACTCTGCGGGGGGTATTCAGGGGCTCTATTATTATAGAATCAGCGATCAGATCCTGGTTAAACTTATCGATGAGCATGACCAATTGGGTGGTATGGGCATTCGAAACCTGGGCGGACTGGCCATGCAGCATAATGGGCTGAGTGGAAGTCGGGTTGGTTTTCCGGTGTTTTTCGATGACCAATCCCAGGCGATCTATGTAGCCAAGATTGACGACAATCTATCTACCGGGCCGAAGGTCACGTTGAATTTAGGGGTCGGCGAGGCAGGCGAAGAGGTGCGTATTGCCGTTCAACTGACTAATGAAACCAGTCCGCCGGTCGGCGGGCTGCAGATGGCCGTAGTCACAGAGCATGTCGGAGATGCGCAATTTTCAGGTATAGAAGATCATACTAACCTGCCCGATTTTTCGGTGGTGGTGAATGAATTCACACCGGGAACCGTCAACTTTGTTGTTGCAAGCGACAACAAAGTTGACGGTTCCCCTTGGGACCACACCGGTGCGACTTGCTACTTTAGTCTATAGGATTAATGCGAACGCGGTGCTCGGGTCTACCAACAGCCTGATTATTCAAGGGTTATTGGTCGGCGATATCAGTGGGACGGCCGTTCCTGCCATTGCAGAACATGGGGCTATTCACGTTAATCTTGTCGGTGATTTAAATTTAAGTGGTGTTGTGAATGTCCTGGATGTCATCAAGTTGTCAAGAATTGGGCTTGATCCTACGCCTGATCCTACAAGTGCCGCCTTTAGCATTGCGGACGGCAACGGGGATGGTGTGCTGGATGTCGTGGATATCCTATATCATATCAATACCATTTTAGGACTATCAAATTTACCACCGACAAAGCGTCTGGCAGATAGCAGGGTGACGGTCTCTCTAACCGAGGTGGTAGGCACGCCTGATGAACAAGTTATTCCTTTGACAATTACCGGCTCGCGGCCTGTTGGTGGCCTGCAAGCCAGCATGAAATACAATCCTTCTATACTACATATAGGCACGCCAATATTGGCAGACGGACTTTCAAATGTTGAGTTGGTGAGCCGGGTTTCTCGGGTAGACGGAATTGTTCATCTGGTTATTTTCCGTACCGATGCCGAGACGGTACTGCCTGCTGATGGTCGATCGGTGGTATTGATACCGGTCACCGTGGTTGGCGATGTTCAGACGGCAGAGTTTGCTTTGGATCAGGTCACTGCAGCTACCGTACAGGCGCAGGGCCAGTCGGTATCGAGTGGGGTGTATGTATACCGCATCACCAGTGATACCGGGCATAGCGAAGCGCGTCGGATGACATTGTTGAAGTGACCTGACCCCCTGGAATCTTTCCTGGAAAACCCTCTGTTAGCTGCGGTCTGGATCGATATTGACAGCAGTTAGCGGAGGGTTTGCCAGGTTTTAATTGGGTACAGGATGATCATAGGGATTCAGTCGCGGAGTGTTCATCAAAGATGAAAATGTATATCTTAATCCGAGAATCGACGCCTGAAGGGTTACAATACTGGGGGCGGCGCATGCTTGACTGGCCGCCTATCTGCGGTTTAAGGATACACCGAAGATAGGCGGCCAGTCAAGCCCGTTTTATAAGGTCATCTGTAAAGTATTTGATACGAAGTTCGAGCAAGCGAAGCTGGTTGAGAAGCATGTGGTGTTGACGGAATCGGCGCTTGCTGATCAGGAAGTGGCACTTGCATTCATGCCCTGCGAGGAATGGCCGAAGGCATTTCTGTTTTTCAGGTTATATAGGTGAAAGAACAAGGAACCTGACGGCGTAAACCACAATAAAGTGAGATTAGATGATAGAACTGTTAATGGCGACGGTAATTTTAACACCCACCGTTTCTTTTAATGGTGTTTTGCTCTGACTTGAAGAATGATGGGGCCTGTTTTTACCAGGGGATTCGTTGGTCGACGGGAGGCATAGGCGCGGTGTCGGTATGGGGTTCGGTCTGGTACCAGAAAGCGACGCTGCTATAGTCGCAACCGGGAGTATCGTTGGCTCCGCTCCAGTCGATGGCTTCGATATCGATCGGTTTTCCTCCGGCTTTTCGGATGGCGATTGTATCGGCGTTCGGGCCACCGTGTTCCATATCGACTTTGATCGATTTCTCAAAAGGGATAGCATCCGGCACGTGGAACCGGTAGGCGATAACGCGGGACCGCATCTCGTCTTTGAGGATGACGCCGTGGTAAGGGGCGGCGAACGGGCCGTTGATGAAGTACCAGGCACCGTTAAAATAGTCTTCGGTCCCTGTACCGTGAATGGATGGAAAAGACTCGCCATCAATATAAATCTGTTCGTCCCCTTCCAGAAAGTCCAGGCCGCCTTTCCATGGCGCTTGCTGCATACTCAGAATACAACCGACAAATTGACCCTGACCTTTTGCCTCAAGAATCGTGTAGGGCTTGCCTGCCTCTGTGGTCGCCCGTCTCCATTTCGCGTGAAACCGGCCGACGTCTTCTTCCAATTGATCCAACGCCAGATAATTGAACGCATAATAAAAATGTGAAATCTTTTCATCGCTTTCGTTGGTCAACTCGATCCGACATCCGTCACTATACGGCATGGGAAAATAACAAAAGAATCCGCCGCTTGTCATGCCCATGACCAGAGAATGATATTCTTCATATCGGCCAAATCCAGCACCGAAAAAGTCCCCAAGCGGGCAGTCGATACTTGGATTATCTTCGCCGTCCCAATAAGCCCGAAACAATAATTTACGCAGGATATGTTCCCGTTTCACCTTGAAACGATCAGGATCCGGCCAGTCCTGCGTAGTAAACCAGATACGTTCGATTCTGCCGGCACCTGTCGTATTCATCAACGTGGCGGTTTCACCAGGATCCAGTGTGATAAAATCCTTATTACCGCCCCGCCGGTCATAGCTTGATGCTTGGCGGGCGCGGCCTTTGCGGAGGTGAGGGAGGTTGTGGAGGTGGGGCATGGCTATTTTTGAATTATGATTTTTGAATTATGATTTAAAAGAGTACGAGAAATAAGGAGGAAATTCGACTATTAAAATATAGGACACAGGAGTGAAATACAATTTTAAAAATGAAAACAGGGTAAATGACCATTAAGGCGTCATCTGAGATACACCCGGCTGAAAAATTGAAGGAACGGACAAAACGGCTTGCTATTCGGGTAATTCAACTACACCGAAAACTCCCAGAGGTTAGGGAAGCACAGATAATAGGAGGATAGATATTGCGTTCGGTGACTTCGATAGCAGCTAACTATCGTGCTACGTGTCGTGCTCGATCAACAGTGGAATTTATAGCCAAATTGGGGATTGTTGTTGAAGAAACGGATGAGACAGCCTTCTGGTTGAAACTAAACTGGTCACTTCGTCCCACCTGGAGGCGCTGATTTCTGAAACGAATGAACTGGTCGCTATATTCTATGCTGCCCGCTACACCGCCAAACAAAACAATCATAAATCATAATTTAAAAATCATAACTACCTAACGTCCGATATACAGATCCATAAAAGTCGTATTCTGAACGGTTAGAGGGTAGTTGCCCCACCGGTCCCGCTTGATGCCTTTTAACCAGGGTTTGCGGAGCTCGATTGACAGGTTATGGAACAGGAAGACCCCACCAACGTCTTCGGCCAGGATACGTTCGGCATCGTCGTACATCTGCATACGTTTTTCCTGATCCAGTTCGCGTGCTGCCCGGTCGACGAGATCGTCGAACGCTTCATTTTTCCAGTCGTGGCGACCGTATCCGGTGGGTTGGGAATGCCAGACCAGCCCGATCATGTCGCTGGGGTCGGGGTAGTCGTAGGTATAGCCGATCATGGCCATGGGGATATCGCGGCGGACCATGTTGTCCGTGAATACTTTCTGTTCCTGATCACGTACATCGATGTCGATGCCGAGGGTGTTTTTCAACATGCCCTGTATGGCTACCGCGGTGGATTTGATATTGGGGGCGGCCTGTCGCAGCCACATCTCCGTTTTGGGAAACCCTCGGCCGTTGGGATAGCCAGCTTCTGCGAGGCGTTGTTTCGCAAGGGCCGGATCGTATTGTTGAAGGGCCCGATGTTTGTCACCTACGTATCCCGGCAGGGTTGGCGGATTCATGGTATAGGCCGGTTCCATCGTGCCTCGAAGGACGACAGCGCAAAGGCTCACCCGGTCGATGGCATGGGCAATGGCCTGACGGACACGCACGTCGTTGAACGGCGGCTGTTCTGTTTTGAAGAACAGGTACCACGTGGCCGGAAACGGGCTGTGATCGACTTCCTGACTCAAAACCGGATCGTTCAGCACCCTCGTCATATCCATCGCCCCCACGCCGTGGAGATCAACCTCATTATTTTCATACGGTAAGGTGCCCGGTCCGGCACCGGTGTAGAACAAGCCGGTGATCCGCTCCAGAAAACCTTTGTTCGGTCCGGTATAGTAGGGATTCAGCACGAAGGACATGTTACGTCCCTGATCCCAGGTGTCGAGCATATAACTGGAATTACTTACACAATTTCCGGGTTCCGTCCATTTGGGCCCAAATTTTTCCACCTGCCAGCGGGGAACGGGTGCAGAAGTCGAGAACGAGGTGATATAGGGCAAATACGGGCAAGGCGCTTCCGTTTCGATGACCAGCGTATGATCGTCAACGGCGCGGACGCCCACGGCGTCCAGGTCCTTGACCTGGCCCTGGTTAACAGCCTTTGCGCCTTTGATATCGTAATAGAAGAAAGCAAAAATATTGCCACTGGTCGGATCGAGCAAGCGTTTGTAGGTGTATTCCCAATCATGGGCGGTCATGGGACGGCCATCACTCCACCGGGCGTCTTTGTACAGGTGGAACGTCCAGGTTTTGCCATCCTTCGACCGTTCCCACCGTTCTGCTGCGCCGGGTACCATATCATTGTTTTCGTCTAACATGACCAGGCGCTCGAATAGAAACTGCGTGCCATCCGCGTTGTACGTCACGACGCTGATATCGAGGCTGGTGGGCTCTCTAAGCAGGTAGCGAAACTGCTGACGGTCCAGGGCGGCCGCATTGGCTGGCATGGTTTTCCCGACGCTGTTTACGACGGGTGCTGGGGCTTTTGTGGGGGTGAGCGTGGTGATCAGGACGGCGAGGAGGGTAGCCGGGATTGTAGATAGGCCACATTTTTTCAATACAGGTGTTTCCATGGATAATTTTCCTGCCAGAGGTTGGTGCGGAATATCTAACCGTATGGCGCAAGATATCTCTGTTTATGCACGACATCAAAGATAATGGATATAATATATTAATAATCATAAATAAATCACCACACAAGGCTTTGTTCTCTTATGACTGACGTCAGATTAGAGTCTTGACATTCCTTTCCGGAGGATATTCATTTTTGTATAGCCTGTCAAAAACCTACGGATACCCGAGTAAAGTATACGGGTATGACTGCTTATACTTTTTGTTTTGAACAAGTATCGATCGAGGACATATGCGAATTTTATCTTGCAATATCCGTTATTTTGGTGCCCCGGATGGGGCGGACCGCTGGGAACACCGAAAAGAATGCTGTATCAACACGATTAGATCTTGTGATCCCGATCTGATCGGTTGTCAGGAAGTGTGGGCGGAACAGGTGGTTGATATGCAGGAGGCCTTTCCGAAATATGCCTGGTACGGCATCGTAGACGAGGTCGATGGTAAAAACCCTGTGGATGCCATTTTTTATCGGCGAGATAAGTATGATCTGATTTCGTCCGGAGGCTATTGGTTGTCGGAGACTCCCCATATTACGGGATCTTCATCCTGGGACAGCACCTGCATTCGATTAGCCAACTGGGTACGGCTGCGGGATCGGTTAACAGGTAAAACCTTTCGGTGTATCAATACACATCTGGATCATATTTCACAGCCCGCACGGGAAAATCAAGCGCGCTTGATTCTTGAAGATGCAGCCGCCTACGCGGTAGATTTTCCCCAGATATTAACCGGTGACATGAATAGCGACGGAAAAAATAAAGCCATGCAGTCTATTATTGCTGCCGACTGGGTAGATACCTACGCAGCGGTGCACGGGGCAGAGGCGCCGGCCCCTACGTTTCATGGATTTCAAGGGCCGGCGTACCAAGGTGAGTTGGGTCGAATCGACTGGATTTTTGTGCGAGGGGGTTGTGCGGTGACAACGGCGGCAGTGATCGAAGACCACTGTGACGGGCGCTATCCCAGTGATCATCATTTTGTTATGGCTGATATCGATCTAACCTAATATCGCCTAGTACACACAAAGCTATTTTCTGCTATGCCGCGATCAATGGACATCCTGTTGATTTCAGTCCACCAGCACCAAAACAATTGGGGTGCCGGGGTTCCGACTCTATCATAGTCGACGGTCGTCCGTAAAGCTCTTCAGTTCAGAGTATAAACCAGGGTACGGGAGCAAAATATGAAACTATGGATGGATGTGCAGCGAGATCTGGAATTTGTGATGAACGACTACCAGCGTATTTTTGACGGGTGGGGAGAAGGTGGGGTAGACGGGGTCGTCTTCGGGCCGCCGGTGTTTAATACCGGCAAGCTGCTGCCAGGCTGCAAGCCGCTGCCGATGGACAGACCGGAGATGATGACTTTCGACCCGAACCCGGACGTTTACCATCGTATGGGCGTGGATGTGCCGCCGCCACCCGATGATCCTATGCCAAAGGAACGGGCCTTGCTTCAGGAGACCCTTCAAGCCGCCAAAGACCACGGGTTTGAGGTATATATCATGTACGCCAGCAGCGGCGCTGGCCCCGGCGGTGATGGCCATCATCTCCGGGACGAAAAGACGATGCGGGCCCAGATCGCACGAATGGTCGACACGCTGGAGCATTTTTCGATGGCGGATGGGGCCATTGTAGATGGGCCGGAATGGGGGTATGAAATTGCACCACACCATCAGAACCATCGGTCCTATATCTTCAACGACCTACCCGAAAATGTTGCCCCGCTATGTGCTGACCTGGGTTACGACTATGGGGCGCTGGTGGCGGCTAAAGATCGCCTTTTACTACTCATGAAAAATCTTGATGCACGCCGGATACGTGTCCACCGCAGCGGTGGTTTCCTGGGTGGTTTCCACCTTTTGGGGGGGGATCCGGATCTGGCTGCGTGGATGAAGTTCAGGGTGGATTCGCTCACGGCGTATTACAAAAATCTACGGGAAGGGTTGGCCACAGAGATGAGCCGTCCGGTTAAGTTGGGCTGTGGGCCGCGCTCCTCTGCCTTTTCTACCCTGTGCGGCTACGATTTTGCGCAGTTGGCGGATTTTATGGATATTCTTTTGCCCAAACACTATTTCTGGCACCGCGGCTTTGACGGCTTCGTCGGCACGGTACACCGTTATGTAGAAACACTGTGTCTCTGGAATCCGGGGCTGGAAGATCGGGATGCGTTGGCTGTAGTAGAGGCGTTATTCGGTATTGTGCTGCCGGGGGTGGAGGAAATGATTGATTTTGAGGGGGCACTCAATCCTGCATTTTTTGAGCAGATTGTAGCTATGGAGACGCGAAGGGCATTGGCTGCCGTGGATGATCCGAATCGCATTGTGCCCTGGATGGAAGCGGGGCGCTTCCCCCATGATGGCGACCCGATGTCACCCGGGGACTTAAAGCAAGTACTCCAAGCCGCAGGAGACGCTGGGCTGACCCGGTTTCTCTACCATCACCAGGGCAATTTGACCCCAGGTGAATGGACTGTGATCAGCGAAACATGCGGTGGGCGCTGGGACCCGCTCAAAAGCACATTTCAACCTCCGGATATGATGGTATTGTGAGTTGGTGATCTGCCCGCGTTATTTAGACTTCTCATGCGCTTCTACATCGGCCGCGAATTGTTCGGCGTTGTCTTGGGGTTCGTAGCCGAGGACTTGCTGGGCGTGGTAGATGTCCCAGTAGCGGCGCGCGTTGGCGGAGATACCGTGAAAGATTTCAAAGGTCAGGCCTTCGACATCGATACACAGGCCGAACAGTTGCACCATATCCCGGATACTCAGCCAGGTGGACAGGGCACGCCGGCCGGTTTTCAGGCCCGGGTGGTCGTCCGGCAGCGGGGAGCCGATACGGACGCAGACGATCGACATCCCGTGTTTATCTGAATAATGGCAGCCCAGGGACTCGCCAAATTGTTTGGTCACAGCATACATGCTGTCCGGTCGGATGGCCATGTCGGCGGTGACGTAGTGGTCTTTGGTATAGCCGTCGATGACATGGTTCGTACTAGCATAGACGATCCGTTCTACTTTGTTTTGCCTGCAAGCTTCAAAGACATTGAACGTGCCTTCGATATTGTCGGGTAGCAGTAGGGTGTGGAAATCCCGGTCTCCGGGATGCGCGGCCAGGTGGATGACGATGTCCACACCTCGGGTGATATCGGTCATATCGTCTATCTTACGTAGATCGGCGATGGTGATATCGGCCCCTTCCTCGTCTTTGATATCCGTTAACTTCAGATGATAGCGGTCCTGGAAGCCGGCCCGGAGGTATTTGCCGATAGATCCGGCGGCGCCGGTGATGAGCACAGTTTTTTTTGGTTGGGTTGACATATAAGGCCTTTGGTGATTGACAAACTTATGGCTGATTTTGGAGATGTAAAGCCGCAATAGATTGCAGCTTTACAGATTATGAGTCGGTTAATGCATCTCGAGCTGCTATGACTTTGCCAGCAGCCGATTTCGGGGTGTCGGCCATCGCGGTCAGGTGGCCCATCTTACGGCCTGGTCTGGGTTCACGTTTACCGTACAGGTGTAGTTTTACGTCTGCATGGGCGAGGGCGGCTGACCAGTTCGGTTCACCGTTTTGCCACAAGTCGCCCAGAAGATTAGCCATGGCGGCTGGTTGTGTTTGGGCCGTGGAGCCCAGCGGGAGGCCGCATACGGCGCGGACCTGTTGCTCGAATTGGCTGGTGATGTTGGCATCGACGGTGAAATGGCCTGAATTATGAACCCGTGGGGCGATTTCATTAATAAGTAGGGCATCATCCCCGGTTAGAAAAAATTCCACACACATAACGCCAACGACGTCCAGCGATTCCATCACGCCGCGGGTGATCTCAATGGCGGCGTGATAGACGGCAGGTGAAACGGCTGCCGGTGACACGGTGATATCCAGGATATGATTATGATGGGTATTATCGACCACGCCGTAATGGGCAAAATCTCCCTTTAGGCCTCGAGCAGCTACGACCGACACTTCCCTCTCAAAATCGATAAAAGCTTCAAGAACAGCTTCCTGGCCGCTCAGTTCATTAAAAGCATTATCTACTGCTTCGGATGTATCGATGCGCACCTGGCCTTTACCGTCGTAACCGAAACCAGCCGTTTTTAGCACTGCAGGCGTGCCGAGGGCTTCGAGGCCTGAACGAAGGGCATCAAGAGAAGTGATATGCCGAAATGCAGCCACCGGAAAATCATGACCGTGGAGCCAGGTTTTTTCTCTGAGGCGGTTTTGCGCGGTATATAGCACATGACCGCCCGGTCGCACCGGGGCATAGGCCGCCGCCGCATCCACTGTTTTCGCCAGGACATTTTCGAATTCCAGTGTGATCACGTCGACGCCCCCAGCGAATTTTTTGACGGTCTCTATATCATCATAGGCAGTTGAATATTCCAGGTCGGCGACATGGCTGGTGGGTGAGTTCTTGTCGGGCGCGAGGGTTTGGATCTGGTAACCCATGTGTCGGGCGGCAATGGCGATCATACGACCGAGTTGGCCGCTGCCGAGGATACCGATGGTGGAGCCGGGGAGGATAATCATATTTGTTGATTTGTCGATTTGTTGATTTGTGATTTGTAATTGCATGCCGGTATTGGTAGTTGGTGCGTTACAGAGTGTCGGTGAGGACTTTTTCGGTTTGGGTCTGGCGATAGGAACGGAGTTTTTCGCGTAAGTCCGGCCGGGTATTGGCCAGGATGGCGATGGCCAAGAGGGCTGCGTTTACCGCGCCGGACTGGCCAATGGCCAGGGTGCCGACTGCAATACCCCGTGGCATCTGGACGATGGACAGCAGGGAGTCCATTCCTTTTAATGCTTTGGACTCGACTGGTACGCCGAGAACAGGGACCAGGGTCTGTGCGGCTACCATACCGGGCAAATGCGCGGCACCGCCTGCCCCGGCGATAATCACCTCAATACCCCGTTCTTCTGCTGTGGCTGCATAATCGGCCATTCGCTGAGGCGTCCGATGTGCTGAGACGATGCGGCATTCATTAAGCACCCCGAATTGATTCAGTATCTCTTCGGCATGCCGCATGGTTTCCCAATCTGATTTACTGCCCATGATGATACCGACAAGGGAGACTGGGGTGGGAGTAGTCATAGGGCTCCTGATTTGTTGATTTGTTGATTTAAAATCCGAGATTTGGTGGCAAAATCCGACTAATAGTATATACGCTATTGGGATTCACTGATCAATAAGAAAATAAAGGAGTCCACTATGGGGCAATCAGATCATATTTTATTGACAGAAAAGTTGAAACTGCGAACAAAAGATTTTGCAATTCGTGTTATTTGAATGTACCGGACTATACCTAAATCAATAACTGATGTTACGCGGTCAATAAATAAGAAGCTGATTTCAACGCTTTTGGTTTCTAATCAACAAATCAACAAATCAACAAATTCCTTAGTCCGTTAATGATTGTATATGCGCGATCACCTTCGGGCCGTGGAGGCGACTGTTTTCTATGAAGGTTTCGCTACTGACATTGCCAGCCGTGATGACACCAATGGCGTAAATACCGGGTACATTGGTTTCAAAGGTCTCCGGATTAAAGATCGGGCTGCGGTTTTCTGCCTTGATCTGTACGCCGACACTGTTGAGAAATGCGGTGTCCGGGTCATGACCAATCATGCAGAATACGAAATCATTAGGTATCGCGCGGTCTTGTCCATCCGTATGAAGAATAACCTCGGCGGATCGGATTTCTTTGACGGTTGAATTCATGAAGGCCGTGATCGATGCTTCTTTTATACGGTTTTCCAGGTCGGGTAAAACCCAGTATTTGATGCCGGTAAACGAATGACGCCGATAAGATATGGTCACACGTGCCCCCGAACGATAGAGGGACAGAGCAGTTTCTACTGCTGAACTCTTTCCTCCAATCACGAGGACATCCCGGTCAAAAAACGGGTGGGCTTCCTTAAAGTAGTGCTGTACTTTGGGAAGGTCTTCACCCGGGATATTTAACTTGTTCGTCTGATCGAACGCTCCAGTAGCAATGATGACTTTTCGAGCCTGATAAGTTTGGTCACCTGTGGTCTGTGAGATGGATCGAATTGCAAAATTACCATCACGACCGGTCACACTGCGCACTTCTTCGTAGGTATGGACCTTTAGCTGCTGTGTTTCGACAAATTTCAGGTAGTAATTCAGGGCCTCTTCCCGTGTTGGTTTCTGGCTCTGAACGATCATAGGGACATTGCCGAGAGAGATCAGCTCCGGCGTTGAATAAAAGGTCAAGCCGGTGGGAAATTGATAAATGGTATGAACGATACAATCACGTTCAAGAACCAGATAGGTCAATCCAGCGGAACGAGCCGCATAAGCGGCTGAAAGGCCTGCTGGTCCAGCACCTATGATGATCAGCTCGTACAAGAGGTCCCTCCGGGTGGGGAATCAACGAATCAACGAATCAACGAATCAACGAATCAATCCCGATTTCTCTTCTGATTCGCTGATTCACAGGTTTTCTATATCCATGGAAGCAACTTCCCATTCCATGTACAAGGCTTCCAGTTCTTTTTTTGCTTGCGAATGGGCGTTACCTATTTCGACAACTTTGGTTTGATCGGTAAAGATGCGTTCGTCGTTCAGATTCCGTTCAAGTTGGGCTATTTCAGCTTCTTTGTCCAGTATCTCTGCTTCAATCGTGCCTGTTGATTGGAGGCTATTTTTACGTTTGGTTGGGATCGAGTCGGCGGCCGGGCGTTTTGCCTGAGATGTTTCTTCGGCCATGACCTGCTCTTTCGCGGCGGCCTGCTCTTCTTTAAAAGCACGGTAGCTGGAATAATTTTCCGGCCATCGGCTGACGCTATCTGGTTCAAAGACCAGTAGTTCATTTACCACCCGGTCGAGAAAATATCGATCATGGGAGACCACCAGAAGCGCACCGGGATAGGTTGACAAGGCCTGTTCAAGCGCCTGCCGGGACTGGATATCCAGGTGGTTGGTTGGTTCATCGAGAATGAGTAAGTTCGGTTCTTTCATCATCAATTTAGCCAGGGCCAGCCGGGCTTGTTCACCACCACTTAGCTGCCCTGTCAGTTTAAAGACATCATCATCACTGAACAGGAACCTACCCAATATGGTCCGCGCCGTTTCTTCATTCATCGATGGGTTTACCGACCACAACTCATTTAACACGGATCGAGCGCGGGACAGGCTGATGCGTTCCTGATCATAATACCCGATCTCTACTTTGGCTCCGAACCGTATGATGCCGTCTGTGGGCGCTTCCTGATCAAGGATCAACCGTAACAGGGTCGTTTTGCCGACCCCATTGGGACCAATCAGGCCGACACGCTCCCCTCGTTGGAGCAGGAAAGACAGTTCTGTGAACAAGATCCGATTGCCATAGCATTTGGTAACCTGGTCGAGGATAAGGACTTCATCTCCGCTCCGATTCATGGATGAAAAGGCCAATCCCGCTGTCCGTTGTGTAGATTTGGGGCGATCGATACGTTCCAAACGCTCCAGCTGTTTACGGCGTCCCTGAGCTTGTTTGGTTTTCTGACCCGCTATATTACGACGGATAAACTCTTCGTTATGACGGATCATCTTCTGTTGTTGTGAATGCTGTCTTGCCTGCGTTTTTATCTGCTCCGCCTTCTGGATTAAATATCCGCTATAATTACCTTCGTAGCTTTGTATTTTCTGATCTTCCAGTTCTACAACCTGATTAACCGTTCGGTCCAGAAAATATCGATCATGGGAGACCAGCAGTACCGCACCGGCGTAGTTATTTATATATCGTTCCAGCCATTCCGTTGCGGCCATATCGAGATGGCTTTCCGGCTCATCGAGCAAGAGCAGATCGGCATCGCTCAGCAAGAGTATAGCCAGGCTCAAACGGGTTTTCTGCCCACCGCTCAGCACATCGACAGAGAGGGCCAGATCGGCATCTGAAAAACCGAGTCCGTGGAGTACGGCTTCTGCCCGATGATGATAGGCATAACCTCCTGCCTGCTCATATTCTTCCTGGAGACGTCCATAGCGGACCAGCAATCGTTCCGTTTCTTCTACATTGGCATGAGCTGCTTCCATGTGCTGTTCCGTTTTACGGAGCTGGGTTTCCAGTGTATGTATTCTTTCAAAGCCTGTAATTGCTTCTTCCAGAACGGTATGGGCGGGCGTGAAGTGCGGGTCCTGTGTGAGATATCCGATGGCCATGCCGCTTTGTCGCGAGAGATCCCCTTCGTCGGGGGACAATTCACCGGTAAGGAGTTTCAGGATGGTGGACTTACCGGCCCCATTGGCACCGATCAGACCGACATGGCGTCCCGTTTCAATACCCCAGGATATGCTATGCAGAATTCGCTGGGCGCCATAATATAAGGATAGGTTATGAAACGAAATGAGGGGCATTGTGAGGCGACTTGTGGGCGGGTGAAGGTGTAGACGGGTTGTGATACCCTTAACCAGATCTGTACCCTGACCTGATGCATTATATCGGCATTAAAAAACCATGGGAGCTTGCTCCCATGGTCCTGATTATGCATGACACGACCTGACCTCTGAGCCCTTCCCCAAAAAGGAAGGAAGACCGACGGGGTAGAGATCGTAGGCTTTCATTTTTATACAAATGTTAGCCGGCTTTGGACGACTGGTTACCGGGGTACCATTCTACGAAGTTATAGGATCCTTTACGGATGATACCCCGTGGATTACCATGGATATCCACCTTGTCACTTCGGATGGTGACAATATTGGCTTTGGTGCCGATTTTTTCGTCCGGGACGATAGCTCTGGCTACAAAATATTTGCCGTCCTGCTCGCACACCCCGAAATCAATCCCTTTTTTATGAAGATCCTGAACGCAGAATTCAATTGCGTCCCGTTTTTCAAATTCACCTGTTACTTGAATGTACTCACCATCAATCTGTCCGAGTTGCATACAGAACCTCTCCTCCTACCTCGATTTACAAGAACGTCACTCAGAAACTATTTCAACCGGCTCATGCCTGAGGGCAGGCGCGGCCATCGTGTCTTAACGTCCTTGAAATTTCGCTGGACGTTTTTCCAGAAAAGCCGTAATCCCTTCTTCTTTATCCTCCGTAGCGCTTACCGTACCAAACTGCCTGGTTTCAAAGGAAAGCGCCGCGTCCAACGGTTGGTCAAGACCAGTATCAACACACGTTTTAATTAAACGAAGCGCAATAGGCCCTTTACTTGCGATATTCCGGGCAAATTCCCGGACGGTGTTCATCAGTATTTCACCAGAAACGACCCGGTTGACAAGGCCAATGCGATGGGCCTCATTGGCGTCGATCATATCCCCTGTCAACAATAATTCAAGCGCCCGTCCTCGTCCGATCAGGCGCGGTAGCCGTTGCGTTCCGCCCCAGCCGGGAATAAGCCCTAAGTTGATTTCGGGCTGTCCGAATCGCGCCCGTTCTGAAGCGATCCGGATATCACAGGCCATCGCCAGTTCACACCCACCGCCCAAGGCCACCCCATTCACCGCGGCGATCACCGGTAATCGAAATATTTCTATTCTGCGAAAGAGCTGATGCCATCGCTGCACCATCGATTCCGCATCAGCACCGGTCAGATCCTGCAACTCCCGGATATCAGCACCGGCTGCAAAAGCCCGGTCACCACTGCCCGTAATAACCACTGCCCGTGCGGTCGAATCATGGTCGATTTTATCAAACGCTTCCCACAACTCCGGCCCCATCGCTGAATTCAAGACATTCACGGGCGGTCGATTGAGAGAAATCGTGACGATTCCTTTATCCTGATTGACGAGAATCGTCTCAAATGCCATGTAATCGTCCTTTGCTATTCAACAACAATATACAATGTCGATTGTTTTTTATTTAAAAAGACCAGATTGCACATCCCAATTTCAACCACTCTAAGATAATGATTTTACAATGATTTGTCAATAGAAAAGTTGATAGAAATTTTCTATCGTAAGCTTTTCGGCATCAAAGAGTTAGAGGGAATTTAATGGGTGAATGATGAATGGTGAATAGTGAATGGAATGACAAGATCTGTTTAAATCACTAATCACCAGTCACCAATTTTACTCTCTGTCTCGGGCGGTGACGTCCCAGCGTTCGCGGCAGTGGCCGTCGGCATCGATTACGTAGACGTAGTGGTGCAGAGCGCTGGAAGGACAAATGTGGGTAGGAAAGACATAGACAGGCGCTCCGACGGACAGACCCGAGGTGTCAGGGTACTCCATAACCCAGTGTTCCTCGTTTTGAAGACCTAATTCAACCTCATCCATATTCCAGACGAGACCCCGCGGTTGGGCGGGATCGGCGGCGATGGCTTTGTTGCCAAGGTCGAGGGTGGCTCTGGTGGAGGTCGGAATGCTGATGATACGGCTGAGAAGCAGAGCACCAGCCTCGAACGGTAGGTCGGTATACCGGCGGCCATAGCCCCAGTCCCAAAAAATAGCAGTGCCTGGTGAGGTCTCCACGTCCCCCGCCTTGGCATAACACGGGAATGATATGGAGCCACCCATAATACGACGAGGTACAGGATGCCCTTTTTCTTCCAGGGCGGCCTGGAAGGTTCTCACCTGATTCAGGCTGTCATTACAGGCCAGGGTCCGTTCTTCTATATCGACCTGATGATTATGACCGTCATAGGCATGGATGCCACCTGGTGTGAGGCCGGGCAGGTCATCGAGCATGGCATAGAGTGCTACCGCTTCCGGGCCCGGTGCGATGCCGGTGCGATGCTGGCCTACATCGAGGTCAACAAGCACATCAACCGTAACCCCGCTGCTGACAGCCGCAGCCGACAGGGCCTGTGCCATCTGTGGGGTGTCAACCATGGTGCGAAAGGTTGTTCCGGGTCGGCGTTGGACCAGATTCACCAGGCGGCCGATGTTCGGACCAACCATCTGATAGGCGATGAACACATCGGGGACGCCTGCTTCGGCCAGCATATTGGCTTCGAACAGGGTGGCGCATTTCTGTTTGGTGATCCCAACGTCCAACTGCATCGCTACAATTTTGGCCATTTTGTGGGTTTTTACATGGGGCCGCAGCAACTCGGGCCCACCGGCGATCTCGAGCGTTCGGGCAAGGTTCTCTTTTACACGCTCACGGTATATGAGCAGGGACGGGCTGGGGATTTCATCGACATTTTTTACAAAGTAACGGGCGTCCATTTATTCCTCCGGCAACTATGGATTTTTGAGTTATGATTTTTGAATGATGACTGAAAACAATATAGTGAAGACAAAGCATTATGACCAGACGGTCTATCCTTTCAATTATCATTCAAAAATTATCATTCATAATTAATTTTCACTTCAACGTCTGTCAGAACAAGATCACAGGCTAGTTGCGGGTGGCGATGGTTTAAGATGATCTGGACTTTGTGCGGGCCGGTGGCTACTTGTTCTGGCATCAGGGCATAGCGTTGCCATATGGCGCTGCTGATGTCCGAGATGTGGTGTGGGTCGTGGATCATACAGTAATCCATGATAGGATCAGGCAGTATCATGCCATCCCATTTTACAGCGACCTCATCCCCTCTTACCCATTGGTCGAGGTGGATGCGCAGCTCGATTTGAGGGACATGCCCCGTGATTATCTCCTCGGCGATGTCCAAGATAATCGTCGGGCCGTCACCGGTGAGGGTACGTTTCAGGGGGACGGGGACGTCACCGAGGGTTCGGTCGATACGGTAGGCCCCGCGCCACTCCCCTTCTTTTACGATGAATCGGTGCGTCGCCGCGTATAGTTTGTCTGTGTGTCGTAAGGATTCGGAGGTTCCGATCTGGGACAACAGGGCCCGTCTTGAATCCCGGTTGGCGTGCCAGTTAAAGACGTAGATCCCGTCGGCCCCTTCTTTGTGATATCCGTTGGCGATGGCACGGGTGCGCAGGCGATTTTTGGTCTCTGCCTCTTCCGGGCCTACGAACGGGTCGGGCAGACCGCCGTCAAAACCGGGATAGATCTGGATATCCGTACCTTTGCACAGGTCGACGAAAGCGGCTACATCCAGGGAGGGGTCGGTCGCGGCACCGCCGGCAGGGATCAGGATATCCACCAGTCCCTCTTCGATCCAGGTAGGGATATCGTAGCCGATGTAGTTGCACATTTCGAGCGTGCCTGCAACGCGGGCGGCCAGGTAGAAGGGACGGCCTCGTTTTGCTGCCAGCTCATCCGTCATCCTTCTTACGGCCCGTTGCAGATCGGTGAGCAAGTGGCGTAACCGGTAGGCGTTGTCGTGCGGAAAGTGGAAGGCATGACGTTGCCAGTCGAGTTCCACGCCGTCCCAGTCATATTTTTCGCAGATTTCCTTAACATGAGCGTATCGATGTTCGCGTACTTCAGGGATGGCAAAATTCCAGGACAGGGCGAACCATTCTGAGGTCTGATCACCCAGAAGCCACTCCGGGTGATCGATGCGCAGGCGGGTCAGTTCTGTATGGTGCAGGCTATCCAGGTCGTCTATTTGTGCACCGTTGAAGTGGTTGTCATTCATTCGTACGGAAGCGTAGACGTGCAGACCGAGGTCATGCCCGCGATCGATGATAGCCTGCTGAGGATCTTCGCCTCGTTCGAGCATATGGCGGATGTTTTCGGTGAAGGAATAGATAGCTGCATTTTCATAAGTCCGGTTGTGGACATCGCCGAGCAGTTCGAGGACCTTACTGTTCCACCGCGCCGCATGTTCTCCAACGCACCAGAAGTGGGCACCGACCTGTGTGCTTTTCAGGGGCGCATAGGCTTTTTCGAGGAAGGCCTCCATGGTCTGCGGGGCTTCGCTGTAACCGTGGGGGGCGCCGTCCCAGTTGTAGATGATGTGGTATGGAGGGGGCCTATCTCCCGTCTCCTGACCCCTCCCCGGGAAGGGGTCAGGAGACGGGAGAGCTGAGTTCTGTTTCATTTGATTTTCCTTGGGGATTGTCCCTTCTTTAGAAGAAAGGAAGGCAAAGAATTGTCCGTGGCCGGGACTATACATGGTAATATAATGGGTCAATAACGGGTTGACAAACCCACCTAATCCCCGCCCCCTTGCCTGGGAGGGAAGGGGAGGAGATGGAGATTACATGGGGAGGTGTATTGCTAGGTGGTGCGGGTGAAGCGAAAGATGAGGGCGCAGATGCCCCAGAAAGGCAGCGTGCCGCCAAGGATTCCTGCGACATGGGCAAGAATATGAATACCCAGAGGGAGGGTCTCCGATTCGAAGTAGGTGCCGACGCCCAGGGCGGCGGTGATTAGAATACCTATGATGATGATCAGACCGCGGCTTGCCTCCAGGGCGAAGGACATCTGTAGCAATTGCTTGTATCCGGTGAAGCCTTCTCGCCTGGCTTTAAAGGCGTAATAGCCAATTAAGATAAATCCTACATAGGTCATGCTGGCGACATGGGACCCGATGGACGACGGCACGCCCATCACACCCAGGATGAAGCGTACCACGGCGACAACGGCCAGGATGATGATGCCCGTTTTAACGAATTGAAAATAACCTCCGAGAGATTGAGGTGCAGACCTGGAAGACCTCCGGTGAGAGGAATGGTTATTTAGATAGCGCACGATGCGCGGATATGGTGAGATGGGTAAGAAGGTATATGTAACAATGATAATTGCTATAAAGATGAAGTCAAGAATTATTCAAGAAGTGTTATAGAACACGCGGCGCCTCTATAAGGATCTAAATTTGGTTGACTTGATATATTGCAGGTTTTATCCTATGCCAAAAGGGGCTAAACTCCGGTATATAACCACGGAGATCACAAGAGTTTATAAAACGAAAAAGGGGTGAAACATGCGATTGGTATCTTATCTTTCCGTAGATGGGGAAGCTCGTGTAGGGTTGTTTAATCCGGAAGGCGAGCAGACGATCCACGATCTTTCGGCGGCGGCGGCGGCCTTGGGGGTTGATCTGCCGGCAGATATAACAGAATTACTAGCCATCGACGAAGGGTTGGAGGTTACGCGTAATATGGCATCGCGGTTGGCTTCCTTTCCGAGTTTAACAGCGGAACAGATGACGTTGCTGCCGGCAGTCCCGTTTCCGGGTAAAATCCTGGCGCTGGCTGGTAATTTTCAAGCCCATATACAGGAAGGTGGCGGTTCGGCGGTAGATAAGGACAAGATTACGCCCCGGGTATTTATGAAGCCGGGCTCGTCTGTCATCGGTACGGAAGAGGCAATTTTATTGCCGCGCTGGTCGGATACGGTGGATTACGAACTGGAATTGTCGATTGTGATCGGTGCGGAATGCAAGTACGTCGATGCAGAGGATGCCCCTGATTATATCGCCGGGTATATGGTGTCCAATGATGTGTCTGCCCGGTCTCTGAATATCGCCGAAGGACGCGATGAGCGACCTATGGATGATTTTTTCGACTGGCTGAATGGAAAGTGGTTCGATACCTTCGGTGCCTTCGGTCCCTATCTGGTTACAGCCGATGAAGTTGGTGACCCGCATAACTTGCATATGCAACTCAAAGTTAACGGTGAAACACGCCAGGAGGGCTCTACCAGTCAAATGATCTTCAACTGCTACGAGACGGTTTCGTTCTGCTCGCATCTGGTGACTCTGGAGCCGGGGGATATTATCATGACCGGTACACCGTCCGGCGTGGGACAGGCCACAGGCACGTATTTGAAACCAGGAGATCAGATTGAAGGTGAGATAGAGAAGCTGGGCGTGTTGGTGAATACGGTTGAGGAGGAAGAGTGATCATAATTCAAAAATCATAATTCATCATTTAGTTCACCCCCTGTAACGTTGCCACATACGCATCATAATAGTCCTGGATGTTACGGACGTAGTGAACGGGTTGGCCACCTCGGCAGTAGCCGTATCGGGCGCGGGTGTAATATTCCGGTTTCTGAAGCAGGCGCATGGCCTGTTCGACGTGGCCGAACCACCGGTTCGGGTCCCAGCCTTTTTCGGTGGCCAGGCGACGGGCGTCGAGGACGTGGCCATAGCCGACGTTATACGAAGCCAGGGCAAAACGAACGCGGGCGTTCATCGGGATTTCGGGATCGAAACGGTTGATCAGTTGATACATGTATTTTGCACCGGCGTGAATCCCCTGATCCGGCTTCTTCAGATCGGTAAAGCCCAGTTGAAGGCCTGTACTGGGCATGACTTGCATCAAGCCCAACGCCCCCGCCCAACTGACGGCGTTCGGATCGAACCTGGACTCCTGGTACATCTGGGCAACGGTGAGGCTGCAGTCCTGAGTATATTGTGTGGCATATTTTTTGACCAGATTGTCATAGGGCGAGAGTTGGCCACTGATATCGACCCGTAGAGAATCCCGGGCCTTGGCTATCGTCCGAGTATTATTAAAATACTGATTCTTGAGCATGTTATAGTACCTACTACGATCCAATTGACCAATGAAGGTGTTCAGGTTGTTCAACAGTTGGGCATTGCTTTCACGCACCGCCCACCCGAGGGTCGTGGGTTTGATACTGAAGGCGGCTTTGAGTGGTCTGCCGTAGGCCTGCTCTACCTCGAGCAGATTGGCATCACAGAGCGTAATATCATATTTCCCTTCTTCTACGCCCAGCAGGATTTCCTCTGTTTCCGTATCATCCGGCAAACCAACGATGGTGAGGCTGTCAATGACCTCCTGCATGGCGGTCAGCGTACGATAGAATGAACTGCTGGTACGTACGTGGACCGTCCGTCCGGCGAGATCTTTCGGACCGGTAATTGAATCTTCCCTCGTGTGAACAACGACGACCTCATCCACCGTAAGGTACGGTACTGTAAAAGCCGCTTGCACGCGCCTGGCCTCATCAATGGTCATGGCCGCAGCGATAATATCTCCTTTGCCTTCAATGAGATAAGGAATCAGGTCGGCATGGCTCGGAGGAATCACAGTCTCCAGCCGCAGGCCTTGTTCTTTAGCGAATTTTTTCATCAAGTCATATTCGAATCCGACCTGAACGCCGCGGTGGATGGAGTAGGTCATGGCGTTATTACGCGTGATCATACGCAGGCGGCCACGTTTTTTCAGGCCGTCCAGGTCATCTGTAAATATCGTTTGACGGTGCCGGGTCAGGGCACGGGATTGCAGATATTCATCCACCTTACTTTTCAGCTGCGTATCTTCAGGACGCATCACCAGACCGATCGGCCGGTCTTCAGCCAGAATGAGCGGCGTATCCAGGTCGTCGTGATAACCGGAGATGGCCTTCCAGAAATTGGAATCATAGATAGTGGCCTGATAGGTCCCCTCTGCAACGCCCTCTACCAGGTGCTCCGTACTGAGCGTCTCTGATACAGCATGGATACGTAAATCCGGAATTTGCTGTTGCAGGTTGGTCAGGGTCTCGTAATACGAACTGGACGCCCGAGCACTTATTTCCAGATCGGCCAGGGCATCAAGCGATTGAGGCAGGCTGTCCCCCTTAGCCATAATCAGATATTCATCCACATACAGGTATGGTACCGAAAAGGCCACCTGTGTCTTCCGGGCAGCCGTGATCGTCAGGCTGGCGGCGACGATATCTCCTTCTCCATCTACCAGCTTCTGCATCATTTGCGAATAATCGCGGGCAATGACGAGGGCCAGGTCCATACCAAGTCCTTCTGCCAGTCCGCGAGCAATATCGTAGTCAAGCGTCACTTGCTCTGCGTGTCGGGGAAGATAATTGATCGGTTCCGGACGTACGATAACCCGCAGAACGCCGTGGGTACGGAGTTCGGGTAAGTCACCGGTATATCGGGGTACAGGAGGTTCAGCGGGTTGCTGCCCGCAGGATAGAAACGTATGCGCCACAATGAGACCGAGCGGGAGGAGTGATCTGATGCATCGCATCGCCCTCTCCTTTCAACGGACCACCGTTATATTTATCAGTGGGGCCTGCTATGTACAATATAGAAGGTATGAGAAAAAGATATAGCCCGTTCGGGGCGAAGGCAAGGGAATTGGTGAATTGGCCTCTTAGACAGCCCGGCCTTCGGTCTCTCTGTGAGGGAATATCTTGGGAGGGCACGGTACGCCGTACACGTACAGGTAATTTTGAATTTCTACGTTAAAATCTTAGTCAGACTTACACGCTCGATCTCGCCCCAGGTTAGGCCTCAGCGTATTTCTCGATAGCCCAGTTTAAGATTAAGTGCAATGACGTGGGGATTGGTCAATTCCGTGTGTGTGTAAATCATGTCAACGCCTCGGCAGCGTGATTCAATCTCAAGTTGCTGTTTCATTTTGGTCGCAAGACCCTGTCGGCGAAAGTTCGGCGCCACCCATAGATTGAAGACCTCGCAAAATCTGCCGTTCTCAGGCAGAAGTGAACGAATAGAATCAAAAAATGTCCAATTATTCGTCGACTCGGGTTCTGTTGTGAGCTCTCTGAACCGACACAAGACGCCCCCAACGTGCGTCTGTTCTTCCGCATCTTCGAAAACCCAGGCTGCTTTGTCAGTGTCGTGGACATAGTGTGAGATTCTGGTCTGGTGTTCTTCTACATCAACCGGTGTATCGTCCACACTGGGGGTGTATCCTTCATCCTCAAGATCTAACTACATGCTCTTGTATGGCTCAGGGCGTCCGTTTTGGGCGACGTGGGCCATGCGGTCGCAGTTTGTGCCTTCGCAAAATCAAGAAATCGACGGTTCACCTCATCTCGATCAGGCTGATTATTTATATTGATGACATCGACCATCGCCACCGCATAGCCCTCATCGAGGGCATACTGACCAATCATGTCCTGCATATATCCCCAGTTAAACCTGAGATATTCAGCGGGCCGGCCCATCATGCCGACCATCAGCCGGCCGTTCCATTGATCCGGTTTTTCAGGATACTGGATCGTATATTCATTTGAATAAGTCTGCTCTCCTATGGTGGCCTCAAGAAATCCTTTTACTTCAACAGCATAACCGCTGGTCTGATAAGGGATTAGACTGGTATAGGTATGCGTAGGTGTTTGTGCATTTGATGAGGAGACGATAGATTGGCAACTCACCAGTATAACCAGCAAAATTGAGCCCGGTCGTAGCATGGTTCCCTCCCAGTAGGTCGTGGGTGAAGGAGAAGTGATGGGGTGGATAAAGATAAAATACGACATAAAACAAAAGGATGCAAGTGCAGATATAGGTAGCCCCTGTTCATTACCGTACCCATTATATAAGAGTCATCGAACAGAGGTTTTCGTAAAAAGATCCGAGCGTTTTCTGCTGAAACTTCCTCAAACCACGTGCCATGAAAAGCTTTTGTCGGCACCACGCTGTTTTTATATTGTAAGAGAAGTATACTCACACAAATAGGGATGCATATGCCCACAAGGAGTAGCACATGAGTCGATCATCCGTTACCATTACGCGTCTTGAACCTGTTCAAGCTGGCAGTCTGCTATTTGTCCGGATACATACTAGCGAAGGAATTACCGGACTCGGGGAGATGCATCCGGCGGGCGTGACGAGCGGCGGGCGATATACAGGCAACGGGTTTATTCAATTTATTGAGGAATATCTGGTGGGCAAAGATCCGACACATATCGAACGGCACTGGCAGCATATGTTCCGGCGTAGTCTGTTCCGCGGCGGGGCGGACGCGATGGCTGCGATCAGCGGCGTGGACATGGCGCTCTGGGACATTGCAGGGAAACTGGTCGGGTTGCCGGTGTACAAACTGTTGGGCGGCCCGGTGCGGGAAAAGGTCAAACTCTTCGCGACGCCGACAACCTATGATGATTGGACACCGGAGCGGTTAGCTGAGAATGCCATTCAGCTTGTTGATCAAGGGTTCACGGTCTTGCGCATTTACCCGCTTGGCCCACGTGAGCCATTTGCGGATATGGGCTTCCGTCAGGTGGCCCGGACATCGGAAAAATATGTCGCTGCTTTGCGTAAGGCCGTCGGCGATGATATCGATATTGCCATTGATGTGATCTGTCTGCTTTCGCCGGCTGAGGCGATTGAGACCGGGCGCCTGCTTGAGCCCTATGGTTTGATATTTTTCGAAGACCCAATTGAACCGGATAACATTGAAGCCCTTGGCCATGTGGCATCAAAACTCCCAATGCCGGTGTCGAGCGGTGAACGACTCTGTACCATCCACCAGTTCCGCGCATTGCTCAAGCACAATGCGGCGGCGTTTCTGCGTCCTGATCCCGGCCTGGCGGGTGGGATCACGAACATCCGTAAAATCGCAGCCATGGCCGAAGCATGCTATGTGCCCCTTATTCCGCATAACCCATTGAGCTGGGTCAATGCGGCGGCGTCTCTGCACCTCTGCGCGGCGGTGCAGAATATTGCGATGCTGGAGCATCATCAGCAAGGGCAGGTGATGGATTCTCCGATGGATGATCTGTTCATAGGGATACCAGAACTGGATAACGGATACCTGATTGTATCAGACCGTCCGGGGCTGGGGATCGAATTAAATGACGAGGCGCTGAAGCATTTTCCGCCTTCAGCAGGGCAACGGCTGGGGATTGTAGGGGCAGATGGCGGGTTGAGGGATTATTGAAAGTCGGAGCGCTTCTCGAAGCGCCCTTACAGGGGTTGGGTTTATGACCGTAGCCGTTTTTCGCTATTTTCTCCAACCCGTAGATCGGTAAGAGCGCTTCACGAAGCGCCCTTACCGTGGCCTATGGCTACAGAGGTTGGGTTTATGGCCGTAGCCGCAACGCCTCAAGATGCTGGGATGCTGTGGTCTGGTTCATGGTGTTCGGGGCTTCGGCGTAGGGTGCGCCGGCCGTTTGCCAGCCTTCGGGCAGGACGTAGCCGCTTGTGGCGTGTGGATAGGCAGGATCTTCATGGTGGCCGCGCAGCAGATGAGTTAAGCGTGGTGAAGCTTTTTTCTGTATTTCAGGGCCGGCGATGGCCCAGTGGTCATGCAGGGGCGGCAGGGTCAGGTAACAGAGCTGCACAGCCAGATATCGGCGCCAGTGGTCGGCGTAGTTCGGACCGGGTGTATGATAGCAGCACGGGTTGAGTGCAATGATGTCGCCAGCTTTGGCACAGAGTTGCTGTGCGGAACCGCCCGTGAAGGTGCGGTGATCGCCGTGTTTCGGTAGGGTCAGGTCTGTGGATCGGTGCGTACCGGGTATGATCCAGGTGGCCCCGTTTTCTGGCGTCACATCATCCAGACAAACAAAATGCCAGAGGTAGAAGGGCCGTGGCGATCCATGAAAAGGGAAACTGAAATCCTGATGAAAGCCAATGCCTTCCTCAATATTCAGAGGGGCCGGTCGGGCACTTTCCGGGGCCGGAGCCCGCGCGAGCATATTATAGCCCCACAAACGATATTCCCGCATCAGAGAGGCGGTGAGGGCATGGATCGCGTCGTGTTCAAGTAATTTGAGGCAGGCATCCCCCCAGCAGTACATACATTGGGTTGAAGGATAGCTGAATATCGGATCGTGCCGACCCGCCTCCTGTGCTTTTTGAATGGCGGCCAGCGCCTGATCAGTGGCCTCCCGGAGTTCGTCGAGGTCGGCGGTGCCGATCTGATTTCTGAGGATGGTGTAGCCGGTTGAGATCACGGCATAGGTGTGGTCTTCGATATTTAGTGGCATAGGGTGCATTGGAAGGCGCACGGTGCGCAATGTGCGTACGATGAGTGGTTTAGATCCATTTAGGCATCATTGGTTATTGGGCATAATCCGCAATCATCCGGCCAAGCCAGTCGGGGCGGCCACAGGAGTATTCGTCAACACCCATGTCGGCCAGGCGCTTGACCAGCGCGTAACTTTCTTCGTAAGACAGGTCGTCTTTGAAACCACAGCGAACTTGCAGGCCATGTTGCTTGGCCTGGGCGATGTGCTCTGGCGTCGCAGCCTGGGGCCAGACGATCAGCAGATCAATCCCCAGGTCGTTGATTTTTTCCTGTACATCCAGTAGACCGGGTTTTACAAAGAAACCGGCTCTGGACATCTCAGGGCAGATCATTTTTGCCCGGCGTAGACAATCTTCGTTGAAGGACGACAGGGTGCATGCGTCGATCATATCTGCCGCCTGGATGAGATCAACAACCTGATCGGTAATCTCATCGTCCTTGAGCTCTACGAGCAGAAGACTCCGGTCGCGAATACACTTCAGTGTTTCTCTGAAGGTAGGGATCGGTTCACTGCCGCCGACTTTCAGTTGTTTCAGATCTGCGAGCGTCAGATCTGCGACGCTACCTGTGCCATCGGTCGTCCGGTCTACTGTCGCATCGTGCATCACGATAATTTCACCATCGCGGCTGCGTCGTACATCGAACTCGATCCGATAGGTATCAAAGGTGATGGCTTTTTCAAATGCCGCCAGTGTATTTTCAGGCGCATGACACATGGCACCGCGGTGGGCACCGATTCGGAGTGTTTGCATGAGAGTCCAATTTTGAATGATGATTTATAAATTTTGATCAGTCTATCGATGGTTATACGCCTCAACTTTCTGCGCGGGTATGCGAAACGGGTTTCCAGATATTTTTCGTTGCAAGACTTAGGTTCCACACTGACGAAAATTGCTTGCGTTAGATCTCGCAAGCGAGCTAAAGGTTGTATGCGGTAGATCTCGCATACGGTGGCCCCACAGCTTTTTGCGGGGTATCTTCATTTGTAGGGTGATATAGGCTACTCAATTGTGGCTGCACCAGCCGCTTTACCGCAACGCGTCGACACCCTATTCCCTCACTTCACCTTCCCTCTTCCCTCAATATTCCATACGGTTTCCACCACCCCGTTTCGTACCCCGTAAAACCGGTCGTGCAGGTTGATGGTCGTACAGCCATGGCTCGGAATGATGTGGATTCTATCGCTCGGTCGAAGGGGACAGGACGCACCGGGGAGTTGGATTTTGACGTGTTCTTCGGACTGTCGAATGAGCGAGGCACCCTCGATGTCGCGAATGGACTGGATACCCATATCGTTCGTCATGGTTTTCAGGCCAGCGTCAGCCACAGCCAGTTCATCGCCGGGGCGGCTAACGATCATCGAATAGATGGTCAATGCGGTGTCGAACTCCGGGATGCGTTTCTGGTAGGAGGCGTCCATCAGGATGTAAGACCCGGCCTGCACTTCGGTGATGCCGGGGAATGTGCCGGTGACGCTGTAGGTGCCGGTGCCACCGCCACTGACGATCTCAACGGGCAGACCTTTTTCACGGATGTAATCTGCGGTTTCGGTCAGCATGGTCATGGATTTCCGGCATTCGGCATACCGAATGCCATTGTCTGGCTCGCCGATAATATGCCCTTCGTAACCCATGATACCCCGAAACCTTACGCCAGGTTGATCATCAATTACACGAGCCAGATTCAGCGCTGCTTCGCCGGGTCTTACGCCGCAACGCTCCATGCCGACGTCCACTTCGATGATCATATTAACCGTCGTTCCAGCCACCTGGGCCGCCTCAGAGATCTCTCTCACATTATGCGCATCGTCTGCGGCGACAATGATGTCCGAATGACGCGACAGCGCCACAAGTCGATTGATTTTGATCCGGCCCACGACCTGATTGGCGACCAGGATATCTCGGATGCCTGCGGCAGCCATCACTTCCGCCTCGCCCAGCTTGGCGCAAGTCACACCCTGGGCACCGGCCTGGATTTGCTTATGCGCCAGAATAGGCGTTTTGTGTGTTTTGGTATGAGGCCGTAGAACGGCGGTCTTGTCCGCAAAGAAGTCGGCCATACGCTTGATGTTATTTTCTAAAAGTTCCAGATCGATGACGAGGGCCGGAGTGTCAATATTTTCAATTGGATCACCGGGGATTGCCATAGGAGTCCTTTCGTTGCACATGTAGGCGCTCGTCGTGACGAGCGCTCGTAATACGTTTTAGGGAATAGGTGCGCCGTGCACCTGGGACAAGGTGTAGGTCTGAGGAAATATGGTCAAGGGAATTGAGGCGGGTATGGGTTGATTGACAGGTGTATTTATTGAGGTATATTGCCTGTAGTCATATAAGGATAATCTATAGGTAAATCATATGCAACGAAACATAGTCCTTCTGTGCGTTCTGATATTCGGGCTGCTGAGCGCTCAGTGCCGATCGGAAGATATGCCATCGAGTGAGGACGTCCGACGCAACGGCGAACCGTTGGTGAACCGTATCGGTAAAGTGTTGCCGATCGATGCCGCGCCCCTTGAAGAGCAGATTCTACGCCACATGTTCCCGGAGCCTCGGACCTTGGATGTGAGTATTAATAATTACGATGCCGCCGGCAGCCTGACGCTTTATGATCCCCTTCTGAAAATGAATACAAGCCACGAACTGATCCCGGCAGCGGCTGCACGCTGGGGCGTTTCTGACGATGGCCTCGTCTGGACATTTCACATGCGTGCCGATGGCCGATGGAGCGACGGTCGTTCGGTAACCGCCCACGATTTCGAATACACCTTCCGGCGACTCCTGAATCCCGACACGGGTAATCCGTACGCTTTTTTCTACTATGATATCAAAGGAGCACAGGCCTACAACACCGGAGTTGATCCGGAAGAAAATAATCTGAGCGTACGCGCTATAGATGATCTGACACTCGAAATAGAGACAACGGTCCCTCGCGCCTACCTGCCCTATATCACCGCTTTTCATGGGGCATCTCCTGCCCCCCGGTGGGCGGTGGAGAAACACGGCGTTAAATGGACCGATCCCGGTAACAGCGTCTCCAACGGAAGCTATCGCCTGACGGAATGGACGCCGGGGGTGCGGATGGTGTTGTCGCTTGATCCGCAATACAACGGGCCGAATAAGGGTTCTGTGGAGCATATTCACTGGATTTTTAATCCCATTAACGCACCGACGGGCATGATAGCATATGAAAATAACGAGATCGACTACGTGGGCATCAATGTGGCTGATCTGGTCCGTGTGCAGCAGGACCCGATACTAGGCAATGAACTCGTTCGTTTTCCCCTGAAGCAAACGGCCTATCTCTATTTTCAGCATCAGTCGCCACCGTTTAGCGATGTGCGCCTTCGCAGGGCCTTTGCCCATGCGATCGATCGAGATGCGCTCACGAGCGTGGTGCTGGGCGGTTCCGCTAAGCCCGCGTATGCAATGCTTCCGCCTGACTTTCCCGGTTATGCGGGTGAAAAGCACCATATCTATCAGGCGTATGATCCGCCGCTGGCGCGCCGTCTGATGACAGAAGCCGGGTATCCGGATGGCAGAGGTTTTTCTGACCTGCCGATGTGGATTCAACCCGGTAGAATTTTGCCCAACACGGCGGTGGCCGTCCAAGGGATGCTAAAAGAGGTATTGGGTATTAACATCGAGGTGGTTCAGATGGACGGGCCCACGTACCGGTCTCGCATGTATGATTGGGAAGTGCCGCTGGGCTTCGGTAATTTTGGTCCGGACTTTCCCGATCCGCACAGTAATCTCGGGGCGTTCTGGCGATCCGGTCCACGTGGGGTTGCCCGCCACACCTGGCACCACGCAGGCTTCGATGATCTGGTCGATCGCGCCGCCCGGAGTATGGATACGGACGAACGCCTGCAATTGTACGACGAAGCCCAACGTCTGCTCGTTGAGGATGTCGGCGGCGTGTTTCTCTATTACTCCAACGCCGCTGAACTCCGCAAACCCTGGTTGAAAGGCGTACCGGAAACGAAGTACGGCACCTATCCGTTTCCGTATTTGACGGAGGTGTATATCGGGGATGGAGCAGATAGGCAGATAGGCAGATAGCTATGGCCCGGCGCTTCAGCCGCGGGTAAACAGGTAGGCATAACGAGGTGGCCAAAAATCAATGTTACCCTAACCTAAGCCCGAGGGAAACGGCGCATAGGAGATGAGCACCTCTAGCTGATCGATTTTAAGGGGGCTTACGAGACCTTCGACCCGTTTCTCAAGAACGACATCCAGGCGGTTGTCGCCCTGTACCGGCCATGTATCCTTTAACTGAAACTCCAGCCGCTGGCTGGCGTACGGCACAATATTCGACCCGTACGAACGTAGACAAATTTCATGTTTTAAAGATTCGCCGTTCAGGAGGATATCGATCCGATCCGCTGAGACCAGGTCTATGATATTCATTCGCAGTCGGATTTGTTGTATTCGGTCCCTGTTGTTTGTGATATCGTCGGCGATATAAAAGGGAATCGTGTGCTTTGTGCCTGTATCTGATGGGGCGATTTCTACTGGCAGGCTGGTAGGGTAATGGCTATCATCTTTCTCCGCCTCCAGATTACAGGCCAGCACGTAGTGTTTGTCGCCTTTTTTGATCAGGTCCTGATCTCCCCATTCCGACAGACTGCTGCGCTCCTCATCCCCCAGCGGCCAGCGCATGAACCAGGCGTAGAGTCCATCCACGCCACGGGCCCAGTTGTTGGCCACCGCAGCCCGCAATTGCGCGGGTGTAGGATAGACGCGGTCCTGGGCGCCGGTGATGGTATCAGCCACGTACGGGTGCAGCATGCCGTAGACCGATACATCGGCATCGTGTGCGGCGTCGATTAGCCAGTCAACAGGCATGTTGGGGTCCAGGATCATATAAAGGTATTGCATCGGGATGACAAAGTCGATCAACCCCTTTTGAAGCCAGGTACGGACATCGAGTCCTTCAGCCAGATTCAGTGCCTCAGTAGGCAGAACCCGAACGCCTATAGGAAAGTCCGCACCACGCTTGCTTTTCACCATCTCCGCAATCTGCTCGACGTATTCCGTCAACACAGGGATCATCTCCTGCGCGTCTTCTTTCCGAATATTATGACTGCCACCCGGCAAGGCGAAATCCAGCTCGAGGCCGTCGGTGGCGTATTCAGTAGCCAATTCTTCCAGCACGGTCAATTGATGATCCCGAAGCTCTTGGTGGCCTAACGCCCGTCCGCCGTTTTCCAGACGATGTGCCGGGTTCTGCCCACCGTGGTGGGGCATACGCAGACTAGCGAAAAAATCCATGTTCTTTTCATGCGCCCGGTCGATGAGCACCTGGAGAGGATCAAGTCCCCGGTCGATCAGACTCTGCATATTGTGCCAGGTGCGCCAGTAAGCAGCCAGATCAAAAGGTTGTATATCCGCACCGAAACGCATGCCGACCCTGGACGGATAGAACAGGCCGTCTCCCCGCTCTACGCCATAACAGAACGTATCCACCGCCGTACCGGCCACCTCATCAATCGGTGTCCAGGCCTCTTCCATCGTCATAGGCGGTTCGAAGACGAAGAGGTAGTAGTGCCGGGCGTCATTCATGTAGACGATTCGTTTTTTGCGCATGATTGATGGGTTCCAATTAGTAAGGCGATAGAGTTCCGAGTTCTGAATTCCGAGCAAAAACATCTGCTTCACAACGCTGGCTATACTCAGAGCTCTGCACGATATGGTTTTATTTCACCAACTCCTGGAATCAGGCACGATCAACATCTTACCGCCTTCTGCAATAGATTGCTGGCTGATTAAGCCCGGCAGCGTCATATCAAGTGCTTCGTGCACACCGATAGTCGGTGGTTTTTGGCCATCTATGGCAGCCACAAAATCCAGCAGTTCGAAATAGTCACCACCGCCATGTCCAGCTTTCATGGCCTCGGACGATTTCCACCAGGAGGGCAGGTAGGCCTCTTCCATATCTTTCAAATTCATCCAACTCTTCGTATCATCACAGATCTCGCGCAGCCAGATCCGGTGTTTTTCATCCCGGCCCCGCGCTGATTCGTAGCATCCGCGGGTCCCTTGTAGTTGATAGTTGGTCATGGCATGCGGGCGGTCCGAGATCATGTCTACGCGAATTTTCACCAGGCCGCCTTTTTGCATGTTACACAACATGACACTGGTATCCTGGGCATAGGGTTTGCCATTCGGGTCCAGATAGTGGTGCCCGCTGCCCTGGCAACAGACAGATACAACCCGGTCGCCCGGCATCCATTGCAAGATCGGCCCGAGGCTGTGGGTACCGTAGGTGATGCCGTCGATGCCATTCTGCCAGTGGCGTCGCCATACCTGATCCGAACTGATCCCCCGGGCGGCCAGACGACGCTCGTCGTACTCTTTCAGTTCATGGAGATATTCACCTTCCGCATAGTAGGTTTCTCCGAAAAGGCCCTGGCGAACGAGCTCACGGATAAGCACGTTTTCCTTCCGATAGGTGTAGTTCTCGCCCATCATGTAAATGCCGTCGGAGGTGTTGGCCGCCAGGGTTAAGGTCTTGCATTCTTCAATCGAGATCGCCGCTGGCACTTCGCTGAAGACGTGCAGATTCCTTTGCAACGCCGATATAGCCTGGGGGGCGTGGAACGGCATAGGGGTAGCGATAATTACCGCGTCCAGGTCGGAGCGTGTCAGCATCTCCTCATAATCCGTATACTGTTCAACGGCGCTCAGGCGTTCGGCGGCATCCGGCAACCCCTTTGCATCAATATCGCAGATTGCGTGAATACGCACCTGAGGCAGGGCATCGCAGGCGGCTTTAAAGCTGCTGCCCCGGCCGCACGCACCGACAATGCCGAGGTGAATGGGAGTGGTTTGGTTCATGGTGCAACGGCCTCCTGGCCTACGTGTTCTTTAATCCAGTCTCGTAAGGGGATATCTTCAGGTTTAGGGGAGGTGAACCCATGACCGCCGCTGGGGCTGTCACCAAGGAGCTGACGACGAATAGGATCAGAGCGGTCCATATAATGCGCCACAGTCATGTCGTCGCGGGGTTTCAACCAGCGGTAGCTGTAGCCGTAGAACAGAGTTTTCCGGGTTCTGCCGGAGCGATTATGACCACCCGCATGCCAGACGCGGCGGTCGAAGAAGACGGCATCGCCGGCGGCGACCGGTATCGGAGTCGCCCCTTCGGGATCGGACTCGCCGTCTTCGGGCAACTCGAGCCGGTTGTGCAAATGACTGCCGGGGATCGCATGAAAGTTGCCGCTGTCGGCATCCAGACAGTCCGTGAGAAAAAACGCAACTTTGAGCGAGACTCTCGGTCGAGGGTCGCCTTCCAGGTCGATATTGAGTCGTCCGCTGTCCTGATGCCACCCCAGCCGTTTGCGGCGGGGTTCCTCGCCTGCTGGCAGCGAGGGCATGATGATCGCATGAGAATGGTACAATTGGATATGCCATCCCAGCAGTCCCCACACCTTGGGAAAGGTTTTGGGCCAGTCGAGCAGATCGAGGAAAATATCGGACTTGCCGATAAAATCAAAATGATTACAGCTGTCATGCGGTCCATTACCCAACTGCGGTCGCATCTCATCATCAATACGGTCGATGGTAGTGGTCAGATCGGGAATCATATCCCGAGGCAATGCTTCCTTCACAACGAAATAGCCGTCTTCCTCGAACTGGCGGCGTTCTTGGTCCGTGAGGATATAATTCAGGCAGGTCGGGTCCATAGGGTTTTTACCTCATGGCGGTAATGGGTTATGCTATAGGTCAGAGATTTTTTCCCAATCACCGCGACTGTTTGAGTCCGGTGGATTGAAACAGTGGAGGAGGCACCGAGGGCACGGAGGTATTTAGAAATAGGGCCGTAGCGTCGTTCTCCACTTGATGAGTATTATAGGGGCCTTGTTGGCGGTTGTCAATGGTCTACCGGTGACGTACTTTTCATTTGTCATGGCCCAGGTCGATCCGTAGATTGATGAACGATCATGAGCCATGTCTACTTATAACGACCGACGCGAGCGTCCGGAGCAGGTTTGTGCGGCCGAGAAAGCTGAGGATACCACGATATGACTTCCCTTTGGCAATCTGTACGGTTATCACCTATTAAGCCCCTGTGGGTGTCCTCTCTGTACCTAAGGTCGTCCCTATGCGTAAGGGCGAATAATTATTCGCCTTTACGGCCTGCCAGTGCTCATCCCTCTCACGGCGGTTCATCTTCACCCGATCGGAAGCGCCGTTCGATCCGTCTGCGCCGCTATGATTATACCCAGACGGGGGCCTATTTCATCACCATGTGTACCCAGAACCGGCGACATCGGTTCGGAACCATTGTGGCTGGCACCATGGTTTTGAATGAGGCGGCTGCTTCGCCAATGATTGCTGGCGGCAGATGCCCGACCATTTTCCAAATATCGAATTGGCCAAATGGGTGGTCATGCCCAATTATATTCCTGGGGGCATCGCGTACCATCGGGGCCATGGTACGTGGATTTAAAATTGGTGTCACAAAATGGTATCGGCAACAATCGGCCCAATCAAAAATATGGCAACGAGATTATTGGGACCACATTGTACGTAATGAATCAGAATTAAACCGCATTCGGCGGTATATCGCAAATAATCCGACAAAATGGGCACAGGATTCGCAGCGCGTTCTGCCCAATGATGGAGATCAAATCCGCGAACCACTGTTTACATACGGCCGGGAGGTCTGGATGATATGAAAGACAAGACAGACAAAAAAGTAGACCAGTTACAGAGAGAAGGCTGGTGCATCTTAGAGCAGATTATTCCAGAGGACAAAATAGATGCGGTCCGTGCCCACGTACAAGCCGCCCATGAAAAAGCACAACGCGCCTACGAGGCGATGGGCGGGAATATAGGCTGGCAGACGGGCCCTGACGGCGTGCCGGGGCCCTGCGTTATTGCCTATTTACCTGAATTTGCCCCTTATCTCGGCGACGAACAGTTGTTATCCGTAGTGAAAACAGTGTTTGGAGGACATGTACGGATTGCTCAGACGGAGTTTAAGACGCAGCAGCCCAACCGGGGAGATGTAGACTGGCGGGGATTCCATTCTGATTGGCCTCATGACCTGACCGATCGGGATCTGGCGGGCCGCGTGGCACAGCCCTTTCCTGATGTGACGATGCAGCTGTCGGTACTCTGGATGGTCTCGGCGTTCAGTCCCGAGAGTGGTGGCACCTGGATAGTACCGCGTAGCCACCGGGACCCCCTTAATCCACGGATGCACCAGACACCCGAAGGGCTGGAGGAACATATAGACCAGCTCAAATCGATACCCGGCGAGATTCAGGTTTCAGGGCCTGCCGGCAGTGCGCTGGTGATGGACAGCCGGATCTGGCACTCAGCCGGGGCTAATCCCGGTCCGGAACCACGTGTCGCGGTGATCACGCGCTATTGCCCCTGGTGGTTGAGTGTGGAGTTCGGAAGGCGAAACAATGCGATTGTGCCAAAAGCGACTTACGAGGCATTACCAGAAACGGTAAAACCGCTCTTTCGCCATCGGGCCGAAGGCCTGGATAACCCGTTCCTTGCGTGATGATGCGAAACGCCGCGCGTGAGCACTGTATTTTCTTATCCTGAATAAACCACCGTGTACGTGAACGGCGCGCCGTGCGCCTTCCATTTCCCTAACCTATCAGCGTCGCCAATCGATTCAGACAGACGGTCAGAAAAATCTCCTGAGCGGCGGGCAAATCATTGTGGGCGTGGGTGGCGATGAAATCATTCATGGCCATGATAACGACAAAGGCAGATAGGGTGTCGAACGTACTTTGCTCTATCGACAGGTGACTATCGCGGATCATAGCCGCCAGCAGCCGGCCCTGTTCCAGCATGGCCGTGATATCGTTGTGCTCATGGGCATCGATGAAGAGGGTGAACAAACGGACGAGCCCTTGGCGCGTGTCTTCTTGCAAGGCATGGGCCTGCGTCAATTTTGATGCGGCATGTTTGAGGTATTCTTCCAATTCATCAAACCGTTTGTTTTCTTCCAGAGACAGCAGGTGATAAAACTGGTTACCGCTGCCCAGTGTACGGCATATGCTGTTAAGCAATTGAAAGCGTACGGCCGCCGAAGAGAAGGTCCCCAATCGTTCTATACTTGGTTTGATGATACGATGATCTCCGCGTTGGCTGAGTGTTTCTACCAGAGTCGGGAAGGTCTGCGGATTGATATTGTTCGAGAGGTGCCAGAAAAGTAATTCCTGGACATCGTCGCCGCCCATTTGTCCCAGCCCGTGAATGGCGCTGATCTGCACCCGGGCGTCTTCGTCTTCGAGTGCTTCAACCAGCGGATCGATGGCTTTGGCATGGTTCAATCGCCCCAAGGCCTCCGCCGCTTCGCTGCGGATGTCTGAGGCACCGCTCTCCAGCTCTTTAATCAACGAATCGACCGCTTCTTCTGAGCCTGTTTCGCCCAGCGCCCGTGCGGCTTCCCTGCGAACTTTCGGACTGGCGTCGGACAGCGTTTGTATCAGATGGTCAATCGCCAGCGGGTTACGTGATTTGCCAAGAGCAAACGTTGCTTTGGCTCGGCGGTCTTCTGCTGTAGTGAGGTTAAACATAATGTTGTGAAAAGCATAACTGAGCAGGTTGCCCCTGAACATGGTTGACAGCAACGCCCGCGAGGAAATCGCCCGCGAGTCCTCCACAGACCGCAGCAGATAAAAAGGTACAAACCGCATCAGGCCACTGAGAAAAAACATAATATTGATGTCCTGGATAAGTAGACCGGCGACCGTAAAACGTACATTCTGCAGGGAGGCGACAAGGATGCCTCCAATCAGGGGCCCCATAGCATAAATCAGATTAATCGTAGTAGACCAGGCTGCAAGATAGGAGACCCGTTCGTCCTGGTTGGATTCTGGCAGCAACGCATATTGCAGGGGGGTAACGGCCACCGCGATGCCTGACATGATCAGCCCGGACATCGTCATGGCAATGGCCACAATGACATAGGATCCTGGTTGGGATAATCCCCATACCATAGCATTCAGAGCTGCTGGTATCAAAAGGATCTGAAGAACGGGTTTGCCTCCGAAGCGATCCACAAGGCTGCTCCAGGTTTTGTATCCGGCGATGGTACATACCGTGCCCAGTGCGGTTAACATGGAGATAGCCGTATAACTGAAATTGAGGCGGTCAAGCATGAAGACGCTGAAAAGCGGACCGGCCAGGCCGATGGCAAAATGCCAGACTGAATAGAAAATAATAAGCTGTCGGAAGTTTCGATCCCGAAATGGTTGGATCAGATCCTGAATCCGATTTTCTCCTTCAGATTCATCGGCCTGATGGGGGTATGGGGCTTGACTAATAATCAAATGGCCAATGAATCCGAACAGGGTACCGATGGCAAAGATAATAATAAATGCCGTTGCCTTTTCTTCCTCGGCAAACCAGTCTACAAAACGGCCGGCCAGGACACCGGCCACCATACCGACCAGGCTGCTGACAATCGTCTGGCGGCTGGTGAACCGCGCCCGGATGTTCACCGGAATAACGCTGGCCAGCCAGCCGCTATAAAACGGGGTATACATAAAACCGGCCACAAGCCCTAAAGCCAGAAAGAGCAGCAGGATCTGCTTATGTAGGGATTCAACAAACAGGAAAGGAATGGCCACGAGGAGTCCGCGGAACAAGGATTCCAGGAACCCGTTGTAGAGGATCCATCGTTTTTTATTGGGAATCCATCGGCTAAAAAGCGAGACCAGAATCTGCACGGGGGCCATAAGAGAGGCAAGGGCCGTATAAAAGGCGATGTCCGAAGCGGTGCCGCCGAGGGATAGGATATAACCGGTAAATACCGCTGTCCCCATACCGAGTGTCTGGCCCCACGCCCCGAATAGCCCGCTGGAGACCGTAAAGGCATGTAGCGCCCGATTTGTTTCACCACGTGTCAGCATCAGTAATGGACTCCGAATCAGAAGGTGTTTTCGTACAAAGCACGCGAAGGATAGAGCTTTGTGGAGGGTAGGTCAAGCAAATAGTAGGGCGGATGGCGGCTATAAGATAACCCATAGCCCGGCGCTTCAGCGCCGGGTAAACATAAGGTAGCAATGTATACGTGATAACCACGAAAAATACGGAGGAGTCTCATATGGATTTTACAGATCGAACAATGCTCGTGACCGGTGCCGCCATGGGCATTGGTGCCGCAACAGCGAAAAGACTGGCGCGTGATGGGGCGATGGTCATTATCGCTGATCTCGATGAGCAAGCAGGAGAAGCCACACGTCAAGAGATTACGGACGCTGGCGGTGCGGCGCTTTTCATTCAGGTCGATCTTTCGGAACAGGCTTCTATAGAGAGGATGGGCGAACAGGTATCGGGACTGGCCCGTAAGTTACATGGTCTGGTCAATAGCGCGGGCATCGTCCGTCGGGCGATGATCGCAGACACCGGTGAAACGGATTGGACATCGCAGATGGCGATTAACCTCCAGGCACCTGCTTTGTGTACGAAGACCCTCCTGCCCCTTCTTCGGAAAGGCCCCGGCCATATTGTAAATATATCGTCTGAAGGCGCTTACCGCCCCAGAAAGGCCCACTGGGTGTATGATGCCACCAAAGCCGGCATTGGTGCGCTGACCAGGAATATGGCGAGTGAGTTTGTGGAATATGGCATGCGGGTGAACACGGTGGCCCCGGGCTGGACGGTCACAGAAATGCACTTCAAAGGGGCCGCCGATCCGGAAGGCCGTAAAACGCAACTTGAGCAGATGGACATGGACGGGGCCATCATACGCCGTCTCGCCCGTCCCGAAGAGATCGCTGCCGCTATCGCCTTTCTTCTGAGCGACGAGGCCTCCTACATTACGGCAACAACGCTGCACGTAGACGGCGGGCGTGTGGCGCATTAGGGAATCAGCGAATCAATGTGGCTATATATGCTTTTGATTCGTCGATTCGCTGATTCGCTGATTCCCTGATTCCCTGATGCGTTAATTCTACAGATAAAACAGTTCCTCTGCCGGCTTCAGGGGGCAGAGGAACCATAACGGTCGGCGCAGGCCATCGGGACCGGGTGCAGGCCTCGTCTTCTCCAGCCAGGATTTTACCCTTCGAAGGATTTATCGGTATCCAACATCACATCGCCATAGCCGTCGCCGGTATGGGTTTTTTGAATACGCTCTTTCTGATGCCAGCAATGCATCCCGCTGATCGGGTCCGGGTGGACCGGAAAGGTGATATTCTGGTGAACGCCCCCGTCATTCCAGAATATGCGGAACGAATCGCCATCTTCACTCTTATAGGGCCGTACACCGTCCAACACCTTCATATGCCACTGCCCGTTTTTGCCTTCCTGGATATCGACCAGGTTGGTGGACCAGCGATTGCCCACGCCGGGTTTCATACCTTCTATAACTTGTTCATGCGCCAGCAACTGGGCGATTTAGGTGTCCGAATTTTCCATATCACCGGAAAGGATGGCATGTTCGGGACACAGATTTACACAGGCGGGTTCAAGGCCAATATAAACTTGGTGGGCACAATAGTTGCATTTAGCCGCTGTATGGGTTTCCGGATCGATATAAAGCGCATCATACCGACAGGCCTGCATACAGCCCTTACAACCGATACACCGGCGTGGATCAAAATCGACGATGCCATCCTGACGTGTATATAATGCGGTAACAGGAGATATTTCGACGCAAGGCGCATCCTGGCAGTGATTACAGCGCATCACAGAAAAATGCCGTGTCGTATTCGGAAATGCCCCCTTTTAAATATATTTGACCCAGGTCCGATTAACGCCAATCGGAACATCATGTTCAGAATTGCAGGCGACCGTACAAGCGTGGCAGCCGATGCATTTTCTATTATCAATGATAAAGCCATATTGCATACGCAACTCCGGCTAGATGCCCGGTACCTCAGCATCGGGTAAAATGGCAGGTAGGAGCCCGCTCCTGAGGGCGATCATCATAAAAAACAACATCTCGACAACATATATCGCTGCCGTTTACGATTCAAGACGCCCGTATTTCCCATTATAAAACATTAAAGGGCGGCCTTCTGCGGTCTCCCCCGCGACAATCTCGCCGATAAAGATGTCGTGATCTCCGGCGGGCAGTATATTGACCAGCTTGCAATCGACATAGGCCAGCGCCTGTTCAAATACAGGCGACCCGGTCACCTCTGTCCGATGGTTGATATCGGAAAAATATTTCGGGCCTCGTTTCGCGAATCGGGTGGATAAGTCTTCCTGGTTCTCCGTCAAAATATTTACGGCAAAGCATGCGCTGGAATTTAAATACCTATTCATATTCGCCTGGCGATCGACAGAGACCAGTATCAGAGGCGGCTCGAGAGAAAGAGAGGTGACAGCATTGGCGGTCATGCCGTGAAATTCACCTTCATGATGCGTGGTTACGATGGTGACACCGGTAGCAAAATGCCCCATAATCCGGCGTTGTTCCATGGGATCAAAAGCCATGATATTACCTGTTGGAGGAATGGTGAAAAGAGTAGCAAAGCGCATTCCCGGCAGCTTGCTGCGCGGGTAAGCGAGCGGGCTTCCAAATAATTCCTCGTCATAGACGAGGTTCCAAACTTTCGAGGTTCCCCGTAGCTTGTGCGGGGAGTCTTCAATGGTGATGGTATGTGTCTTATGAACACGACGTGAGCATGTCGTGTGTGGTGATTGGTCCGTCAACCTGATAAATTATAGCAAAAATGTCAATGGAAATGTAATTTATGGAATAAACGAGCAGTTTGTGATGTCTAAGGGGTAGAACGGCCATAGTCAATCGCGCTTATACGTCTAGCCATTCGAGGCGATATTTTGACAGATACGGAATTAATCGAAGCCACGCAGAACGGCCATCCACAGGCCTTTCAAATGCTGGTAGAGCGTTATGAAAGCCGTGTGGCTTCTACTATCATCGGTATGCTGGGAGACAGCCCCGAAGCGGACGACATCGGGCAGGAAACGTTTATCCGATTTTATCGCAATCTCGGTAATTTTAAAGGCCAGGCCGGTGTCGGCACGTATATTACCCGGATTGCCATCAATCTTTCCTTAAACGAAATTAAGCGTCGCAAGCGTCGGTCGATGTTTTCGATATTCTCCACGTCTGATTCGGATGAAGACAGGCCCGCTTTCGATATACCGGACCCGAATGCTACGGCGGACTATGATGATACGGCCGAACTGGTCCATTGGGCACTCAAGCAAATAGAACCGAAATTTCGATCCGTTCTGGTGCTGCGATTGTTAGAAGGCTACTCTACAAAAGAGACAGCGGATATTCTGGATCTGCCGGAAGGGACCATTTTATCTCGCCTTGCGCGGTCACAACAGAAGTTGAAAAACATCTTAAAACCTTATTTAGGAGCGTACCATGAACCAGCCATATCATGATCTGCTCTATCGATCACTGGATGGGACATTAACGGATACAGAGCAAGCACAGCTTGATCTCGCTCTACAGGAGAGCGCTGTTTTACGTGCCGAACGTGATGAACTGATACAAATGAGAGGACTCGTGGCCCACCAGTCCCCGCCGGCTTTTCAAGCTGGTTTTTCCCATCGGGTCATGCAACGTATGGCTGCGGATTTGCAACCGAACGAAACAGACCTCTTTGCCGATGTCCTTTCGTTTATGTTCCGCCGGATTGCGTTGGCGGCATCTATAGCGGCCATTCTGCTTGTGGCCTATAACCTGGCATCCAGTGATACCATTTCGCTGGCCGCATCTTTTGGTATTATCGAACCGACCCTGGAAGATCTGCATGATGTAAGTATGATGCTTGCGTCGGAGGGGGCATTATGACCATCAAAGTAAAGGCCACGTTGATTTTACTCGCGACGCTAATTATCGGTGGGCTTATCGGCGGGCTTATCGTGGGGGCGTTGGCTCGAGATCGTATGCAAGGCATGCCTCCCTTCGGTCGGGATGGTTTTGTCGATCGGTGGATCGGGATGCTCAATCCAGAGGCGGAGCAGAAACATGCGCTTGAGAAAATCGTTGAGCGCCATGCCCCTCGTTTTCGGGACACCTTTACCAGGCACCGTGAGGAAATGCAATCGCTCATCGACTCACTGCATCAGGAACTCGACCCGGTCTTAACGGAGGCGCAACGAGAGCAACTGAACCGTCGCCGCACCCGGGGGCAAGGTCGGTTTATGGAAGGTCGGCGCGGCCGTGGCCCTGCGAGAGGACGTCGAGGCGCAGGACCACCTGCTCTGCCCCCTCCATCTGGCCCGGAGTTGTAAGAGACATAAATGGAACAGTTATTTTAAAATACTCGTCTTTAATATCGGCGGGTATTTTTTTTAAGAATATATCATTTTCTTGGAATGGATCCATAAGTCGGATTGTCAAATAGATAGAAACGAACAAAAATGATCTCCGGAGATCTTGACCATTTTTTAATCGTTTTAACAATTACACCAGGGGGTACAAAATGAAACGGATGATCTTAACCATAATCGGCGGCTTGTTGGTGACCGGTGTGTTGGTATGGGGCCAGGATGGGATCGCACAAAATGCATCAAAAGGGCCGGGCTCGGCTATGGCCATGATGGATGAAGACCAGGGGCCTTTCAGACGCGGGATGCGCATGGGGCGTGGTGGACCGGGTGGTCCGGGTGGCGATATTCCGCCAGAACTGGCAGAAAAGATTGAATTGACGGATGCACAGAAAAATCGAATGAAATCCTTGAATACGGCCTTTGCCAAGGATATGGCTAAACTGGAAGCCGACGTGAAAATCACTCAGATCGAATTGCAGGAAGTGATGGATCAGGCCGCACCCAGCACTTCTGCGGTCAAGTCACAGGCAGCCAAAGTGAATGAAGCCCGTGGGGAGATATTTGAGCGCTCGGTGGTTTTCCGGGCAGAAATGAAGGGTATATTGACGGCAGAGCAGCAGGCAACGATGAAGGCAGAAGGACGTAAAATGAGAAGCGAGCATCGCGGACGTGGGATGCGTGGGCGACGCGGTATGCGTGGCCAAGGTCCTGGCTTCATGCAACGCGGTGGCGGAGATACAGGTTCGGATCCGTGACCTAACCTTCTGTCCCCCTTCCCTCATAGGGAAGGGGGAAGGGGCTAATATTAACTATGGAGGGTTATTTATGTTTATGAGATACCGTTTGATGGCTGTTGCTTTTGGGGTGGTTTTGATGCTGGTGGGGACGAATGAAGCGATCGCACAGCGGGGTGGATTTGGTGGGGGCGGTGGACGACGGGGCGGGCCTGATCCGGCGATGATGGAACGGATGAATGCTCTGCGGACCTTCGAGATTGAGATGATCTGGCATGATTTAAGTATTCGTATGGACACGCCTGATACCCAGTTGCTGGGATTACGTACATTGGTTAAAAATGCCAGCACACAAAAAAGGGCGATGATCGAACTGGCGGAAAAAAGCAAAGACTGGGGTTGGCTGAAAGATCAATTGGAAAATAGCCACAAACAATTCGATAAAGATCTAAAGAGTATTCTGTCTGAAGCGGACATGAAGAGGTACGAAAAACTCGTCAAAGAACGGGAAGAACGAGCATCAGAAATGATGGGCCGGTTCAGGAGATAATGAGTGATTGACTGATGGGTGATTGAAAAGGGTATGTGGAGACGCAGGTTCACCTGATTAGAGGCGGGATGGAAGGGTGGAAGACCGGGAAGGGATAAATGCAAGCGGTCAGGGGACGTCTTTCGAGACAGTAAGGTGGCCAGATTTATGAAATCATTATTCAGGTCTAATCATGATGATCCTGGTGGACTCGGGATGATGCGTCGTATTTTGATGGGCATATTTCTTGTGGGCATCCTGGGCACGGGTACAGAATTGCTTTTAATGTCGCATACAGAGGAATTCTGGCAATACATCCCCCTGGTACTGATGGCCATCAGTCTGGTGGCTGTCGTCTGGAACGGTCGAGGCCGCAGATTGGATAAAGGGATGCGGGTATTTCAAGGTCTTATGGTGCTTTTGGTTCTGAGCGGACCGGGGGGCCTCATACTGCACTTTCAGAGCAATGCAGCTTTCGAGCTGGAAATGTATCCTTCAATCACCAGATTTGATCTTTTCTTCGAGGCCATTACCGGTACAACGCCACCAACACTGGCCC
>Ga0114999_10000231_pt1 | contig 82752 bp, 79 predicted proteins | sample ArcticOcean_MG_C_3_FD_89820 | JGI IMG/M metagenome (GOLD analysis project Ga0114999, IMG submission 89820) | Marine microbial communities from western Arctic Ocean - ArcticOcean_MG_CB8_126 | ecosystem: Environmental > Aquatic > Marine > Oceanic | place: Arctic Ocean: Canada Basin | collected...
ACTGTCGCAGTTCTTGATCAACTCATCAAGGAGACGATCGACTTCGGCTTTCCTGGTCATAGTACCTCCTGTGTTTCCTAACTATAGGTCTATCACCAGTTACACAGTTAATCTTACACACTCCGACCGCCCCCCGGACTTCGGACTTCGGACTTCGGACGCTTCTGCTCTTAGAAACATACCCAAATCCACCCCCGGAATCTATCCCTTCACCGCTCACGCAACCCTTCCCCCACCCATCTCCTCCCGCAACACCCGGGTGCAATCGACATCAACTCCGAACGTGTCCGCCTCCACAATCACCCCGTACGCCTCCTCCGCCTTGGTCAAAGACACCCGACCATTCTTGACATCTCGTGCGACCGCCTCTGCACCTCTCTCGAGCGGGTCGCCAAAACCTCCACCGCCCGCTTGACGATGGTAGATAACCTCTCCCGCCTTCATCGTCGTGGAGATCATCGTCGGAAGCACCTCATCGCTGTCCGAGTGGCGAAGCACATTCATCGATCCCGTGGCCGACTTCCCACCGTAGAGTCCATAAGGCAGGTGATCCCTCCTGTCCGACCGGATCGCCAGATGCGCCTCTCCCGCCAGAAGTTCCCATTCGCGGACAATACCCATTCCGCCCCGGAATCTCCCGGCGCCGCCGCTGTCCTCCAGCAGTCCATATTGGAGTACGCGAACAGGGTATTCCGATTCTGCCTGCTCGATCGGAATATTGCTCGCCACATTGGCCGGATTGCACAGACCATCGTTTCCGTCCCGGTCGGGTCGTGCGCCCCAGGTCCCGGACAAGAGTTCGTAGAACACGTACGGCGACCTGTCCTCCCGTTGTCCCCCAATGATCACAAGTGTATTGCCACCCTCGCCGGCAGCCAGCACACGATCTGGCAGCAGTCCTGCCAACGCGCCGAATACGGCATCCGTCATTCGAAATCCTGTCACACCTCGCATGGACGAGGCCCCAGGCATCGACACATTCACCACAGTACCTTCGGGTGCGATAATCTTCAGCGGCCGAAACATCCCTTCACTGTTGGGAATCTCTTCTTTCATCACCGAGCGAACGCACAGCGCCACCACCGCGGCCGTAAAAGAAAGGGTACTGTTGATCGCGCCCCTCACCTGGGGATCTGTACCGGTGAAATCAGCAGTCAACTCGTCCCCTTTCACCGTTACTTTTACGTGGATCTTTACACGTGGACCGCCCACACCATCGCTATCCAGATAGTCGGTGAAGGTGTGACTTCCGTCGGGCCAACCCTGAATCTCGGCTCGCACAAGGCGCTCGGTATAATCGATCAGGTCATCGGCCCCGGCGACAAAGGTCTCCAGACCATACCGTTCGATCAGCGTGTGGACCGAGCGTTCACCTATGTGACATGCGGACAATTGTGCGCGAAGATCACCGATCGTCATGTGGGGAACCCGCACATTTGTCCGGATCAGTGAAAATATCGATTCATCCGCCACACCCTTGTTATAGAGCTTGAGCCAGGGAATTCGGATCCCCTCCTGAAAAATCTCCGTATTGTCGCACGCCGAACTCCCCGGCAAACGCCCCCCAAGATCCAGGTGATGTGCTGTGCTTACAGCGAAGGCCACGCGTTCCGATTCCCAGAATATCGGTCTGACAATAAAGATATCAGGGATGTGCATCCCGCCGTCAAATGGGTCATTCATGATGAACACGTCCCCCGGATCCATATCGTCCGCATACTTCTTGAAGAGAGCCGCCATGGCGAAAGGAACCGATCCCAGGTGTAGCGGAATCGTCACACCCTGGGCGATCATCTCTCCCCTGGCATTACAGAGCGAAGTGGAATAGTCCAGACAGTCTCTCACGATCGTCGAATACGCGGTCCTGTACAGCGCCATACTCATCTCATCGGCCGCCGAAGCGAGCGCATTCTGCATGATTTCGCGAGTAACCGGATCTATCTCGATCATTTTTGCACCTTATGCAATCGCATTGGATTACCTGTCACCCTGATCAATCTTTCGGACCTCTTCCTGCAACACGTCCATCATGGCCGATACCCTCGGAAGATCACTTTCAGCCACATCCTCGGAGAAGGGGATCACCGGTCCACCGGCCAGCCCGGCGTGATTCATTCCGGCGTGCAGGGCAGATGTACTGTACTTCGCCTGGCACTCACCGCGGAAGTCCTCGAACGGTATCATCAGATCTTGGATTCGTTTCGCCTCTTCCAGATTGCCGTCTCGATAAGACTTTAGAATCCGCAAACTGAGTGCAGGTACGAAGTTGGCCATCCCGGAGCTGAATCCAATTGCACCTGCCTCCAGGTAGTCCAGACATGGCTCTTCAGCCATCCCGCACACCATCGCCGCACGATCGCCCGCACCTTCCCTGATCTTTGCGAACGCCGCCAGATCGTCCACGGAATACTTCAAACCTGCGATCTCGTCGTGTTTGCACAATTCAATGGTGTCATCCACCGGCATCAGATCCAGACGCCGCTGATAGAGCATCGTGGGTAATTGTACGGCCTTCGCAATCTCTGCGAGCCCCTGTCGCACACCACGTGCACTCCCGGGACCCACCACTGGCATAATCATCACACCTGCTGCCCCAAGCGACCGTGCGATATGCCCCATCTCCAGAGAACGGCCATATCCAGGACCGATGCCCGGTACCACGAATGCGTCATCACCGGCCGCTTCGAGAAACGTACCGACCACGGCCTCGTATTCCACTAGATCGGCATCATACGCCTGTCCGGTGCCGCACTCGGGCATAATAAACTCGATCCCGTTCGCGATCAGGAATCCGACGTTATTTCGAATTCCCTGCAGATCTGCCTTCCTGTTAGATCCCCTCGGCGTAATGGCCACCACCAGCACATTCGCACAATCTCTCATCTCTATCTGCCTGCCCATCACACCTCCACTGTCTATTGTTCCAAAACATCACGAATTGGCGTTTGTATCTGAATCCTATATCTCCGTACCTTCGAGCCCGCCTGCCCTGAGTAGCAGCTTGCAGCGTATCGAAGGGTCGAGAAGCAAGGTTCGCCATAACCATCGGTTCTCGCCCCACAATTCACCCCAGGCGCTCACAAAATAATTCAGCCTTCGCACACCGAACCCCGGACACCGCACTCCGGACGCTCCTAGCCCTTCATCCTCACGTTCCCTTCCTCATCGCAGCTCGCTTTCATCCCGGGCGGGACAACAATAGTCGAGTCATACTCATCGATCAACAGAGGTCCCTGTCGTGCTTCAGTGAGATCTCTTCGGGCAAGCACCGGTGTATCCACCAGACCGGTTTGCTTCCCAAAATACGCCTCGCGACTTCCTGGACCACTCATTTCCCGATCAACACGTGCTATCCTGTTGTCCTGGTAATCGGACTCGACCCTGCCGATCAACCTGACCGCAACGACCTCCACGGGATTGTCTGGATCTGAGCGATGTCCGTAAAGCTGTTCATGTTCAGTCTCGAAACCCTCACACATGTTCACGATTCCCGATGCGTCGATCAGGTGCTCACCCAAACCGATTCTGATCTCGGACGCCTGTCCTTTGAATCTCACGTCGGCACTGTAGCTCAACCTGACCTCATCCTCACCGTAGCCTTCTGATTTGAACTGTGCAATCACCTCATGCGTCATATCCTTTTGCAGGTCCGCCAGGGCTTCCTCAGTTAATGCCTGCCCGGTCAACAGACAACTGCGCACGGCGTGGTGTTCGACTCCGGAGAACAACAGCCCAAGCGCACTGAACAGTCCTGGCATTTCGGGTACAATGATCTCCGAAATCCTCAGCTCTTCTGCCAGACCTGCCGCGTGAATGGGGCCCGATCCGCCAAACGCCATCAAAGAGAAATCCCGGGGATCTCTCCCTCGTTCGGTTGAAACTGCTCTGAGTGCACGCATCGATCGGGCATTCGCAATCCTGTGTATGCCCTGCGCCGCTTCCAGAAGATTCATCCCAAGTGGACCGGCAATCCGGTCCTGCACCGAGCGTCTCGCCGACTCCGCATCGATGCAGACCTCACCGTCGGCCAGTTCGCCCGGGCGGATATATCCCAACACGACATTGGCATCTGTCACGGTGGGTTCGGTGCCGCCCCGTCCGTAACACACGGGACCAGGGACTGCGCCTGCGCTTCTGGGTCCCACACGCAATCCACCTGCCGCATCCAGGTAGGCGATGCTGCCTCCGCCCGATCCAACTTCCGCAATATCGATGCTGGGTGCGCGAATCAATTCGCCGCCGCCGCCAACCAGCCGATTACCTGCCGATACCGTCGCCCCAACCTCATACTCTGGACTGTATGAGATTTCTCCGGACTCGATCATAGACGCCTTGGCGGTCGTCCCACCCATATCAAAGGTGATGACGTGTTCGATTCCTATCTTCTTTGCAACGAATCCCGCAGCAAGCACACCGGCCGCAGGGCCGGATTCCAGAACATAAACGGGTCTTTCCTTCGCATCTTGTTCGGGTGTGAGGCCGCCTGCACTCTGCATGATCAGCACGGGTGCCTCTATGTGAAGATCCTTCAGCCCAGTCCTCATACGTTCGATATAATTCGCCATTATGGGTCTCACATAGGCGTTCACCACGGTAGTTGCTGTCCGCTCGTACTCCTTTCGCTCGGGCAGAACTTGCGATGACAGGGATATCGGTATTCCGGGCAAGTGTGACGCCAGGAACTCACCAATCATCCGTTCGTGTTCTGGATAGGCATACGAGTGGAGGGTGCACACCGCCACCGATTCGACTTCCTCGAGCTGGAGCGCCGTCTTTAATGCATCCAGCTCACCCATTTCGATCGGAGTGAGCACCTCGCCCTGCGCGGACATGCGCTCGGTTACTTCGTATCGCAAATAACGTTCAACAAGTTCCGGCGGCTTGTCGAAAAAGAGGTCGTACATCTGGGGTGCCCGGATTCTGCGCAGCTCCAGAACATCTCTGAAGCCTCTGGTCGTAATGAGGGCAGTCTTGGCGCCTCGATGCTCGAGTACCGCATTCGTAGCAACGGTGGTGCCGTGCGCAATGTCGCGAACGGCTTTTCCTTCGATGCCTGCTTGTTGAAGCAGGTGGGAAATGGCACTCAGAACAGCCGCTTCGAAGTTTGGCGGTGTGGAAGGCACCTTATGTGTCCAGATACCGCCCGTCCCGTCAATCACGATCACGTCGGTGAATGTTCCGCCTACGTCTGCGCCGATCCGCACAATGTCGCTAGTGGAATTCATTTGGGAATCACCGGAAGCAGAATGTGTGAGTCATATCCCTCACGATGATAGATACGTTGATGGGCAATCTGTTTCTTGTCATCGAGACCGAATGTCGTACCTGTGTTCAAATTGCGATCGAATCTGGGAAAATTACTGCTCGAAATCTCCAGTCTGATCCGGTGTCCTGGCTTGAAGAAATTGCTGGTCTCCCAGAGCATAAAGCGATACGCCACGATCTCACCAGGCGCGATCAGGGTGGGGTCTTCGAATGATTCCCTGAATCGAGCGCGAAGGATACCTTCAGTGATATGAATTGCCTTTCCGTCTGGATTTACGTCTACGAGCGTGGCTGTAAAATCCGTATCGGTTGCGCTGGATTCAGCGAAAAGTCTCATTTCGATGGGTCCGGTCACCTCCAACCCTTCCTTTAGAACAGGACTCGTGTATACGAGTACATCCTCGCGTTGCTCGAGTTCGCTTCTGTCCCTTGGACCCGTGTTCGAGGGAAACATGCTCTGCCCACCCAGAGTGGGAACGGGATGGTCCGGATCGTAATCGAATTCATCTACGGGTTCATCACCGGGCGGGTCTTCGCGAAGCTCCCCGTTCCCGCCGGCAGAATTCGCATTGCCGTTGCTGTGGAGGAAGAAAGGGGTGTATTGGGTGTTCTCGAGTGGCCAGCTCGACTCCGAACGCCAGATATTCGCTCCCATCACAAAGATCCGAACAGGTGGCTCGTCATCGATCCCGGTGTGCCTGCCGCGCATTCTCTGGTCATACCAGCGTACGTGCTCGGCCGGAATATCGACCTCTGCGTTCGGCCCAAAGTCCACATCACCATAGGGCTCCGCGCTGCCAATCAGGGAATGTGTCCAGGGGCCAACCATCAACCTTGAGCGCTTCTTCGCCTCATCCGATCCCGAACGCTTCCATCCGGCATAGCACTTGAACCCTTCGTGCACCAAATTGTCATACCAACCCGTGATGAAATAGGCCGGTGTGTCCACCTCCGGGTATTTTGCCTTCATGCTGTAGGAAGACCAGAAATCGTCGAAAGTGTCGTGGCGAATGACATCCCGGTAAAACGGTCGGTCTGCGATATCATCCAGGGCTGTGATAAGTGGGAGTCTTCGGTACACCTCGGCCCAGTCGATTAGCTCCCGGGGGCCATTCTGATTCGTCCGATCCCCCAACCAGATCCAGTTCATCGAATTCTGAAGTTGTAGAACACCATTGTATCGCAAGTGTCCATAATTGTCTTCCTGATTCGCAATAGGAACCAGAGCCTTTACATATCGACTCTTGTACGGCGCGGGCAATATCTGCGTGAAACCGGGATAGGAAATTCCAAACGTCCCAATTGTCCCATCGCACCAGGCCTGTTTGCCAATCCATTCCTGTGTATCGTAGCCGTCCTGCGCCTCGTCAATGTAGGGACGCCATTTCCCGCCCGACTCGTATCTCCCTCTCGAGTCTTGCATCACAACGGCATATCCATTCTCGACGAACCGGAGTGCCCACTCGATATATCTGGGATGCTGTGTGCTGTAGGGAGATCGAATGAGCAGAATCGGAAACCGGTCGCCGGTCACCGGTCGATACATGGCACCATACAGTTCAACACCATCCCGCATCGGAATTCGAAGATCGAGCTGTATTCTGACTTGTGGCTCCATAGTCATTCCTGTGAGTATCGGTTAAAGCCCTGTTTGCAGGACGCGCCTCCCAAGTTCATTTGAGAAAGCGTTCAAGGACATTCCTGGTAATGGTCGATATGTGCTCATCCACGGGTAAAGAACTTGGGTAGTTGATCGACCCGGTGGAGAACACCTCCCCGTTGCTCTGCGTCTGGTGATATACGATTTCAGCTCCGCCATCATCGGGGTTGAGCCCTTTCGCGAGCAGCTGGGTGTCACCTGGCGAATTCGCCGACATCTTGTCCGTCTCGTGTCCGGATGCCCCGCCAGGACATCGCATATGCAGACACTTCTCTCCAAAAATGTCACCATTCTTCAGCCCGGTCCCCTGATAGATCCAGTGCGTTTCGTCGACCACACGATAGGGAGCTCCGGTCATGATTCCTGTTTCCGAGCAAACCACACCGAGCAGATTCGCTTCCGACTCGTGAAAGAGATCGAAGCGGCTGTCCAATCCGATCTTTTGCATATGACTGAACCCGCCGCCCTTGTCACCATTGCGACATACCATCGTGTATTCATCCAGAAATTGGATCTCACAATTCAGGCCGTTTCCACCCAGATACATCAGCTTCCCACCCCGTTCGAAAACCCACGCCTTCAGCTTGTAATACATCTCTGCAGACCAGTACTCCGGATGGGTGCTGATGATCAGCACCTGGTAATCGTCCAGGTCCAGTACTCCGGTGTGAAACTGTGTCTCGGCATACAAATCGTATTCGAATCCTTCACGCTCCAGCCAGCCGAAAAGGCGCCACTCGGCGGGGGCCACGTGGCAATTCGACCGGCCCTCGATTGGATCCGTAATCTGCTCTTCCTCTGCAATGAAATTGATCAGCTCCGGCCGATCGAAGGAAAGGGGTTTATACTCCCTGGAAACGAAATGAAGGTGTCTCGAGTCGGTGTATCGATTCAGATCCATCCGTGCGTTTACCGTAGGCTTGTCCGGAAACTGATCCGCGTGAATGTAATTGCTCCTCCCGCCGAAATTGTTATATGCATTCCAGTTCATGTTGGAGGCCAGAACCGCAACTTTGGACCTGGGCTCCGCAGGCGCCACAATCCATGGGAATGAAAAGAATGCGCCGGACTCCCCTCTGGCGTGCAGGTAGTAAAGCCCGGATCGCTCCGGTGCGGTCACATACTGTTTGTGTGTGGGACTTGTATACCCCTGGGAATTCCATTTGATTCCGCCCTGGGTATAGTCTCCATCCGGACAGATTTGCATGGTCGCGGCTGGACCGTGTTCGTCATACCATCCAATGGGTCCTACCAATTCCTTCTCCCACCCGTATCGCCAGAGTTCAAGTTTGTAGGCCTCCACTGAGTGAACTCTGAATTCCGATCGGTCTCCAGACTGGACCCACTTTGGCCACATATATCCAAGAAGTCCGTTTTTCAAGATCCTGAACTGGTAGGGTTCCGATAAAGGCAGGGTCAATTGGACACGCTTGGAGCCGTATCCATCTCGGTACAGGGTCACCAGAAAATCCCCTTCCCCGAGATCCGCGTACACTGCCCCGGTCGCTCGAGACCGTACTTCCACGGCCTTTCCCTGGCCTTCGAATTCCAGAAGTACATCGGGAACCGCCACATACCGTTCATCACTCACATATCCAATCAGCATTTCACGCTCCAATCGCAACATACGCCTTGACACCAAAAAACACTCGCAACATATTGATTTCAGATTACAGATGGACAATCCTGCGATTCTCCAGGCCCCTCCACGCTCAAAGACAGGATTAAAAATGGCTACCATCTCCGTTCCCGTCAGATACTACCATCAACCCCGCACCGCCTATGTCACAGAAGCAGATTTTCGCTTGAAAACGCTCGAATGGGACCTCGATGTAAGCCAGATCGCACTGATCCTGGTAGATGTCTGGAGCGATCACTACGTCTCAACCCACCTGGAACGCGGCGGCGAGATCACCCGCGAGCGAATCAGTCCTTTAATGGACGCATTCAGAAAAATGAACGCAGCCGTGATCCACGCACCCAGTCCGGCCTGCGCCAAAAGATACCCACAGTGGACGCAGTTTGCCGGTGACGACGAAGTGCAGGGAAGATCTGGCACAGGGCGTGATGCCTGGCCGCCATCGGAATTCCGGGCAAAGTCAGGTGATTACGAGAAATTTGCCCGACCCAAAGAGCCGCATCACCAGCTTTTCCACGACATCATCGCCAACAGAGACATCATTCCCGAGGCCAGACCGGCGGAAGGCGACCACGTCATTGTTACGGGTGACCAGCTGCACAGAGTGCTGAAACATAAAAAAATTCTTCAGCTCTTCTATGCCGGATTCGCCGCAAATATGTGCATCCCGTTCCGGGACTATGGAATGCGCGCGATGAAGGACAGAGGATATGATACCATACTTGTCCGGGACTGCACCTCTGCCATCGAGGTTGAAGACACCTTCGAAAATTTCGACCTGACCAGAAACGCCATCATCGATACGGAACTGACTGTGGGATATTCGACCACGTCTGCCGACCTGATTTCTGCAAGCAAATCAAGCGAATAGGTGCTACCTACACATTCTCCGGAACGAACTTTGCAGCCCCACGCAGAATCTCCACGCCAGCTCCCGGCAAGGTTCCGTTTTCACCAAGATGACGACGCCAGGACCTCGCACCTGGCATACCTCTGTACAATCCCATAATATGCCGCGCAATCGACATGAACCGCACGCCGGTCTCCAATTTCGCCTGCACATAGTCCTCGAACTCGGCGACGATCTCCTGTCGGGTCTTAACAGGATATTCGTCGCCATATAACTCCTGATCCACCGTGGCGAGAAAATATGGATTCTCGTATGCCTCACGTCCTACCATTGCGCCATCGACGGAACAAATCTGCTCGCGAATCTCGTCGATCGTTTTGATCCCCCCATTGATCACAACACACAAATCCGGGAACTCCTCCTTAATCCGATAAACCATGTCGTATCTGAGTGGCGGTATCTCTCTGTTCTCTCTTGGACTTAACCCGTCCAGCAAGGCCTTTCTTGCGTGGATTACGAACACCTTGCATCCGGCTTCGGAGATCTGACTCACGAATTGGGCCAGTTCCTCGTACGAATCCTGATCGTCGATTCCGGTCCGCGTCTTCACGGTTACCGGAATGCGAACGGCTTCCTGCATGGCGCCAATACACCGGGCTACCAGTTCGGGTTCGGCCATCAAACATGCCCCGAAATGTCCGGACTGAACTCTGTCGCTCGGGCATCCCAGGTTCAGGTTGATTTCGTCGAACCCGAAACCCTCACCAACTTTCGCACATTCCGCCAATTCCTTCGGGTCACTCCCACCCAGCTGCAGGGCGAGTGGATGTTCAGTGTCATCGTATCCAAGCAAATACTCCCGGTTCCCGTGAATGATGGCGCCGGTGGTGATCATCTCGGTGTACAGTAAAATCCGTTTTGAAATGATTCGGAGGAAATACCGTTCGTGCCGATCCGTCCAGTCCATCATCGGTGCAACGGAAACCTGCCTGTCTAATGCGTGCGTATCCAATCTAACCTCTTGGGATTTTTTACTGGCATCCTTGCCATTTTCTTCCTTACGTTGTTTTCGTGCAAGCTCTCCAGCGATTTCCAATTTTCAAAGCTACTGAATTCCGCCCGGCAACCAGCTATCGCTCTCGACGCTAACCCGCAATACATAAGGGAACTCGAATGCTCTCACGACTCTCCACCAATCCGATTATTCGTCCAGACATGGATACCAGAATGGGCTCCAACATCAATGGACCCTCCCTGATTCGAGTTCCCGACTGGGTTGATAATCCACTCGGAAAGTACTACCTCTACTTCGGGCACCATCAGGGAAAATACATTCGTCTGGCGTATGCAGATGAACTCGAGGGCCCCTGGACCACGTATGAGAAGGGCGTCCTGGATCTGGAAGACGCTTACTGTTCAGCGCACGTGGCATCTCCGGACGTACATATCTTCGATGACACTCGAGAAATCCGCATGTACTATCATGGTCCCATACCCGGCAAAGGGCAGCAATCCAAGGTGGCCCTGTCACAGAATGGACTCGAGTTTGTCGCGAAACCGGAAGACCTTGGCTATTCCTACTTCCGGGTGTTCCACTGGAAGGGATGCACATATGCGCTGGGAATGCCGGGTATCTTCTACAGATCGAAAGACGGGATCACGAACTTCGAAGAGGGTCCGACCCTGTTCACCGAAGACATGCGCCATACCGCACTGAAGCTGGATGACAATATACTGACCGTTTATTACAGCAATGCCTTCGATTGCCCAGAGCGCATCCTTTCAGCTACCATCGATCTGAATCCAGACTGGATGGAATGGACACACACAGAGCCCCGGGTGGTACTCGAGCCTGAAGAGGACTATGAGGGTGCGGACCTGCCGCTGGTAGCCTCCGAACGCGGCTCAACCCACCAAAGAGTCCGTCAGCTTCGCGACCCGGGTATTTTCCGTGAGGGAGATGCAACCTATCTGCTCTACTCGGTTGCGGGAGAATCCGGAATTGCGATTGCCCGCTTTGTGGATTGAGAAACGGTAGGTGCTTGTGAAGCTCGGCCGAGGATTACTAGGGTTCGGCTCCAGAGTTGCCCCAATCGGTTCGTCCAAATTAGACGAATCGCTATTCCTTCTCCATAATACTCACCACCAGCGTCTTCTCCCCCAGCACTGCTAGCCGGGCGCTTTCTCCGATCCTCACAATGGCACTCCCATTCGCCCCCACCTGTCCGGATGTTTCTCCCTTCTTGAAACTGATATTGCTCTGGAAGGTAATGTTGATCTCGTCCTCCATCTCGCCAACCAGTTCCAGGTCACCGCTGATCTGAAATCCAAACGTGGTTTCTCTGGTGACCATTTTCACCTGCAAACCATATCTTTTTGTAACCACAGACACCGCCAGGGGCTTGTCATCCCTACCGACAGGTTCCAGTTTGAATCTTAGTTCCAACGCCTTCCCAAGTGCCTCCGAACCCTGACGCCACTTCTGCTTTTTCAAAGCCGTCTTCAGATCTCTGGTCATGGTATGGAGCATCTGCTTGAGCTGATCGTCCAGATCGACAGAATGCTCACCAACATCGGCAAATGCACCAGGCGCGACCATGAGAAACATGACGAGGAAGACCAGACACTTGCGAGCGGCAGTCATATTGTTCTCCTTTTTACGTTTAATGGCAGAGTAACGAGGTCGCCAGATGATCTGGAAGAATCTACGTAAAGCATTTCCAAATCGCTGCCATCTATGAAAAACAGTTCCCTTTTAGGCTGAACTGGCTCAATTGATCACAGTATTCCATTGTCGTTCCGGGATCCGAAGCGGCCTTCGTCCATACCTCTGGCCTGCTCGCGTGCACAAACCGCCGGAAAGTGCCGGCCCTGAAATGTAGCACGCCCGCTTTCGCACCCGCGTCCAGCTTTCAATCAAGCTTGGGTAAACCTCTTCTGAGGCAACACCCATCCTTCAAGGCCCCATTTCAACTGGCTCAGATTCGTAGGGAACGGTCCAGGAAACTTCATTCCCATCCTTGCCCACCCGTAATACAACATGGGTGTCCCCGCCTGCCTCCGCCACATCAACGTGCTCGCCTGAACCTGAAAATGACCAGAGAGACAAAAAGACTTCGCATTTTCCAAGAGATCTCACAATGAGATTCCTCCTGGCAGGCAGGGGTTCCAGACCACCCAGAGTGTGGTCGCCCTCCGTTTCCAGCGGGTCCTCCGATGAAAAGAGCGTTCCAGATTCAGGTATCCTGATCCAACTCTGAATGGTACCCCCCCTGCAGCACCACGGTATACGACAATCCCGTTCAATTCCGCTCCACCTTCTGACGTTCTGGAAATGTCGGTAGCCATACTTCTTACCCAGGTCTGCCTTCACTGGTTCTCCTGAAATATCCGGTTCTCCGAGTACGTGCATGGCATAATCATACTGATGGTCCTCCTGGCTGATTACCCGATAGACATCCAGAAGATACTGATTTGTCAAGATTACCGTACGATCCAGCGTCACGCCGGGATATACGCAGTCATTTCGTACGCGACACGCCTGAAATTCACGCCCGGGCTGAAAATACACGAGTTCACTATCGGTAATTCCTCCCTTGACTGAGTCGGATTTCCAGATCGAATCCCCCTCTGCATCATATGGCTTCATGGACCGTCCGTCTACCGTCACGGTATTGTGAGCGATCGTAGTCCGATACCAGGTCAGATGTGCGGGATCCCCGTAACCTCCCGATCTCGGCGCATCTGTAAGTCTTTCCTGACCGTTGTGAATGTCTATATGCAGCGCCCCCGGACTCTGATGTCCTGCGCTGTGCGGTCCCCAGTGAATATGAGCAACTGGGCCATTTCCTTTGCCATTCCGTAAAACGGTGACCCCGGTTACGGGGAACAGCGTGGACGCCTGCTCATGTTTGCCCGAAAGCGAAATCTGGGTGTCATCATCGATTGAGAAATTCCCCTTGGGAAGCGGCCATCTCTCGAGTCGTAGGAAATCGAATTCTCCGCTCGGTTGCTGAAGGGACATGGGCAAGTCTTCGAACTTTCGTTCCGATCGAGTTTTGCATGTCGCTTCGATCCTGGAGATCAGCCAGGCATACTTTGGATCTCCATACGCCTGGTAGGCCAGCTCGTAAAGCGGTCCCCAAATCCAAACCCCGCGGAGATTTTCCAGCCCTGAATCGTGAATAAGTGATAGATCCCCATCACCCATCGAGAGAAAGAATGGCGCATCGAATGCGGCCTTGAAACTCTTTTCGCCCTGCGGACCGTATGCACGGTGGTGATCCTCTCCATCGTCCTGGTCCTGGGCAGGCAGATTCATAGTCCAGAAATCCAGTCCAATGTGTTGAAACATGCAGACGAGCTCGGTCAGCGCCATCAACGAATAGAAGTGATACCCTGGGGTCCGCTCCCAGTGCAGGCCGTCGGATAGCAAGTCGTGTCTCAGTTGGTGAACAAAGCCATACCTTTTTTTGCCCTCAAATGTCCATCCCCACAAGGCATCGTGAATGTCGGTCTGCGAACCAAGGGCGATTCCCACTGCGAGTCGTGCTGCCAGATTCCACGTATTGTGATTCCCGCAAGTGAAGTGCTGACATCGGTCGGTGGTCTCTCGTGTGAACGCCAGGGCCTCCTCAAAAAGGTCGCGGTCGGCTGCCTCCAGATCCGCGGCGGCCAGGAGATCGTACGCGGCGGCGAAACCCATAGTGATTCTCGATTCCGAAAGTCCATAACTCGCCGCGCGAATATGACCTTCTCTCAATGGCCAGGTCAGATAGGCCTGTGCCAATACCCTGAGGTCTTTTATCGCCCGGTCAAAATACTGTGGGTTGTCCGTGAGATGGTAGGCCAGAGCTTGTCTCTTGCACTGGCGAATCCAGATATTGTTCTTCTCCGGAAATGCCACTTTACCAGGGTCGCCAACCGGCTCATATTCCTGGTCAGCCGCATCGAGCAGCCTTCTGGTGGCAGCCCTAACCCACGCTTCTTCGCGGCAGTCCCGAATTCTGAGGATCTCCTCGCGGGTAACAAACACACGAGGATGTGGCGGCAAATCTGCTGGCAGCTCGATAAGATCCCTCAACAAACTCCTCCCGGTAGCGACTGACATTTTTGCGACAGCGCTCCACATTCTGTCCCAACCAGTTGCATCTCAACCTGATGCATGATCATCTTGGCAAAAAATACTGAACAAACGCGAAGTCTTCTACATATCCCAGTTTTCTGGCCAGGTCTGCAGACCAGTCGTTCGCCGCACTCCAGTGCGGTTCTATCTTCCGCTCGAGACATTCGAGGATCAACGCTGCACTCACTGCCGTAGCCAGACCCCGTCTGCGGAAATCGGGATGCGTGGTGATCTGAATATCGATTCCGGTCCTGCAAACCACAGCCGGAGTTGCCGCCGACAGGGCGCGACTACCCTGTATCACACAATACCCCGGCCCGCACGCCACCTGCTTCACGGGTGTCTGAAACGCCCCAAGGCACAGTGACCCAATTTCTGCCACGACTTGATGCGCAAGTTTTGCATCCAACGCGTGGATTTGGCAGCCGCTTGGTAGCTTCGCCTTCAAAGCACACAGGTGAACCCGATCCAGGTTATCCGCACAAAACTCGTGACGCACAAAATTTCCCAGAGCATCCCCGTGCACAGTGACAAGGGCCTGTTCCCACGGAGCATCCTCTACTACAATGGATCGGGAACAGGACTTGAGCAAAGTACACGCTGCCGGCAGGGTTGGGTCTCCTCCATACATCGAATACCCGCCCGATTGGATACACGCCACCTTCGGTGATACCGGGTTGTCTACGCTAACCGAACCGGTGATGCCTTCAAGGGTAGCGTCAATATCAATTCGCTTGCGGCGATGATTCTGGAATAGATGCTCCACAAGCCTGAATTCACTGCGTTCCAACCGAACCAAAGGGAATCCTCCCCAAATCACGGATACCGTTCACCTGGCAGGCAATGGCTTACTTTACTTCCAGTAGTTCCACTTCGAATACAAGCGTTGCATTTTTTGGAATCACGGGAGGATGTCCCGCGGCCCCATAGCCAAGGGAAGCCGGAATCTTGAGCTGCCTCACGCCCCCCACTTTCATGGACATCACGCCTTCGTCCCAACCTTTGATCACACGCCTCCGCCCAATCGGAAAGGAGAACGGTTTGTTCTTTACCACAGAGCTGTCGAACCGCTTCCCACTTGTGAGCCAGCCGGAATAATGTACGGTCACGACCTTGCCCTTACTTGGAGTTGCGCCTGTTCCCAGTTTAAGATCACAGTATTCCAGCCCACTCTCCAGCTCTTCGTAGTCTGTCACATCTCTAGGCTTCGCTGTCGAAACCCCCTCCTGTTCGGCATTTTCTTCTTTCCCAGAAAAAATCCTTTTCAGAAATCCCATATCTCTATTCCTCGATAGTAAAGTGACCTGCAGGCTGCTCTGGCCCATCGGAAAGGGTTGCTATCCCTACTCTTCAAACATCCCCTTTTCCTGTTCGAATATATTTTCCCAGTATGCAGTGTCCCCAAACTCGGTTTCTTCCTCAGAAGCAGTGGTGCTGTTGCTTCCTCCCAGCTTGGGACTCCTGAGTTCTGTGGAGAAGTCATCCGACTTCATTGCGGAAATCTTGTGCCGCTTCGCCTCTCGGAGGATCTCCCGGTCGGACGTAACCACAAGCAAGCTCTTCTTGCCATGTCGGCGCTTCAGGTGGGCCACAATCACGTCATCGGCCGATAGGGGTGGTTTCGAGAAAACCAATCGAATCCCTTCCTTCTGGATCACGTCCGGACCCTGAATCCCGTCATCTCCATCAAAAACCAGGACAATTTGGTGACCGGTTTCTGTTTTGTATCCTGCCAAAGCGCGGATCAGGGCTGTCCGGCCTGCTTCCAGACCTGCCCTTCGCTCCTGGCATGCAAACTGATCGACTTGTCTAATCAGATTGTACCCGTCAATCCAGATCTCCAAAGCACACCCCTCCTGTCACCGTATTCGCCTACGGAACACGCACACCGTTACGCGCCACCGTCTCCTTAGGCAGGGTGCGCGCCGATCTGCTGAGCTCTTTCGTATGCAGCCTCGAATTCGGGGGAACCATCTTCCTCCCACAGATCGGATCGAAAGCCACGAAGGGTACCCTCTTCTTGGCCGGTAATGGCAGGCACATTTGGGAAGGATGGTGTATAGTAGATCTTTCCGCCGGGGAGATGCAACCGGCCCACATGCCGGGGGATCACAACAGGCCTGTTTGCAGCCAGACGAGCAAGGGCTTCCTCGTCCACTTCGAAACCCAGGCCCGGCCCATCCGGCACGGGTGAGAAGCCTTCGTCGACCGAAATACTGCCCTTAACGTAATCTTCTTCGTATTGATCATCCAGTGCAATCAAATGTCCTGTGGCCGAAGGCAATACTGCGCACATGTGTAAGGCCATCGCCTTCCCCAATACACCCGCCCCGTGCTGCATAATGGTTTGGAAATTGGCCTTGCTGTATGCGAATCCGCGCATCAAGGCATCACCGATGCGCCCACCAAGCATGAAAATGTCGGCAAGCCCACGAATCATCTCCTGTAGACCACCAAGTTGTGGGACATGCATTACGATAGGGATTCTGGACTGATCCCGAATGGTACGCCAGCCCTCGATATCGGAGCGGACAATGGGGTCTTCCACGAACCCTACGATGGGATGGTTCCGTTCCAATTCCGCGACCAGGGGAAGCATCGCACCTACACTTCGGTTCGAGTTGAAATCCCAGTGAATCTTGAAACCCTCAGGAGCGACCTCTTCAGCCGCTTTTGTTTGAGCGATCACGTCGTGATGGGTGCAGGAGTGCATCTTGAATATCCGGTAGCCATCGTTAACAGCCCGGGTGATCTCCTTGCTGAATTCCTCGGGAGATGCCGGCCTTGTCCAGGCGGCCACCGACGCCACATCCCGAACCTTGGGTCCCATAAGCCGATAGGCTGGCACTTCGAGATACTTCCCCATCACATCGTAGAGTGCCGCTGCGAGTCCACCATCAAGATCATTGTTCAGAAAATTGAACGGGTTTTCTCCGATCAAATGCTCAACGGTCGAGGGGGCCGGTGCCTTGCCCGGGCGAATTCGCGTATCGCCATAGCCTGTAATGCCCTTGTCAGTCTCTACCTTATAAACGATTCTGTGATCGATGCCGTTCAGCCGGACCTTCTGTGTTTCGTAGCGCTTCGCCAATTTCGGAAAAATGGAGATGATTTCGACATTCGTGATCTTCATTCCTGCCTCCCTCTCGCAACAACCGTTGCGCCTGCAGTTTTCGAAACCACTTTTTCGTTTGAATTGCTGGGGTTCCCTCCCAACAGACGACACATCCGACGTAAAAATGCCAGGACATTTCTGGCCCCATCGAATAAAAACCTGTTTTCAGGTCTGCCCAACCGGTATGGGAAAGTTTCTAACAACAAATTACACTGAGCACACACATTCCACAAGTGGGAGAAGACCTGCACGCGAGAGTCTACGACCTACGAAAAAAGGCCCGACGGTCTGTAACCATCGGGCCTTTCCTGATGTAACCTGAATTCCGGTTAAATTCTACCCCTTGAATGCGGGCAGTTTCAATTCCTTTGCATTCACGATACTGGGAGCCGCCTTGGGAGGCTTGGACCCCAGGAAAGGGATCACGTCATTCTGATCTACCCACGCCGGGCGCCCTGTGAGCACACCCGCAACATTGCTTGCAGCCAAAATGGCCATGCCTTCTCGTGTCCAGTCCGTCGCAGAGGCGATATGTGGAACCATCACCACATTATTGCACTTGTTGAGCCCGGGTTTCATCTTCGGCTCGTCCTCGAAAACATCCAGCCCAACCTTGAAGGTCGGGTTCTTCTTGCAGTGTACCACCAGTGCCGCTTCGTCGATGACCGGCCCCCTGCTTGCATTCACCAGAATCGCATTGCGCTTCATCATCTTTAAACGTTTCGCATTCATCAGATGGTGGGTCGTCGGGTCAAGAAGCGGATGGAGACTGACCACGTCTGCTTTCTTGAGCACCTCTTCGGCCGTCTTCGCCCGAACACACTTGACCGGATCTTCGCCCTGGGCCTTGAGGAATTTTCCATACTCCCGAAGGTATTTCTCCAACGCCTTGTTCTGATAAAGGTCATAGTAAATGAAGTCCATCTTGAAGCCTTCGACCATCATCTTCGCATATGCGGCGCCGATCCTGCCCGCACCGATCACACCCACAGTCTTCCGCTTCAATAATTCACCCAGGAACAACGTGGGGAGCCAACCTTCGTAATTGCCACCCCGCATAAACACATCCGCTTCGGCAACTCGCCGGGCTGCAGAAAAGGTAAGTGCTACGGCCATTTCGGCGGTGGTGTCCGTAAGAACGCCAGGTGTGTTTCCAACAGGTATTCCGTGTTTGGTGGCAGCATCAACATCCACGTTGTTATAGCCCACGGCATAGTTGCTATAGGCCCTTCCACCCGCTTTTTTCAATGCCGAGAAAAGCGGGTTGCCCCAGTTCTCGGTGAGCTGACCAATAACACCGTCACATTTGTCGCCAATTGCGGCCTTTATCTCGCTCACCTTCAGGATACGTGTCGCGGTTCCATATTCCACCCGGCATCCGGCACTGGCCAGAATCTTCAGCCACTTGTCTCCCGGTAGTTCCTTGGTGACCACCACGCGCTTCTTTCCGGACGCATTGAATGTCTTCCACTCTTTCGTAGCCAATTTAATTCCTCCTTAGCTAAGCACGATGATGTGTCGCACCTGGTTGATAAATGAATCGAATTGCAGGAACATTCGATTACACCGTTACGCCGAGTTCTCTGATGGCCTGACGTCTGTCTGCGATCTCCTGTGTTAGCTTCAAGACGTCCTGGAATCTCTCGATGGAAACCGGCTTTGAAAGTACTACGTCCGCGGCCGTCAACGCGTCAGGGTCCATATCTCTCGTATATGCAGACACGATGGCCAGAATCGCGTGCGGCCGAAGTCCCCTGACCACAGAAAGCGCATCCAGCCCGCTGACACCGGGCATTCTGATATCGAGAGTGATAATATCATAGTCAACCAGGATGGCTTTGCCTATGGCATCCTCGCCCGAATCCACGGTCTCGACCGCTTCGCATCCAGCCAATCTTGCGCCATCAGCGAGAATTTCTGCGGCTTCGAGGTTATCATCAACAATCAAAACTTTCATCCGGATTTCCCCTTCAGCCCCGGCCTATATAATCATGTGGACTGTTCAGAAATCACAACAAATATGCGCACGTTGGAAAGCGGCTTCTTGCGCGCGCCTCACAGACAAATGTATGATATTCTGGAAGTTTGCGGGATGAAAGGTAAGATATTTAAAATTGGGGGTCAAGCACAAACACGGTACAAAAAAAAGACGTCAGCCCGATGGGTCGGGAACTGACGTCTGGTAGGACAGTAGTGATGCCGAATCACTACCAGTGAGAATCGGCATCCAGCATCGAACCTTTAGCTTAATCCACATAATTTGTCAAAAATTTAGGGGCGGAAGTCGGGAACCCTAACCGGTTCACCACCATTGAGCGCAGACTGGTGGGCACACAAGCCCGGCACGGAATAATCCAGAGATCGGTACACGTCGATCGGGGGCTGTCGCCCATCCAGTACGGCCTGGATAAAGTCGTCTACCATGAAGTACTCTGTCGTACCGTGCCCTCCGGCGCGTGCCTCTTCGGGTGCGTCCGGATCCGAAAGCAATGGGGTGAAGGATTCCATTTCGCCATCCCGACGGAAGAGTTTTGCAGGATCATCTGGAGACCGCCCATTCTCTAGCGTTCCCTCCGTTCCGTAGAATATTTGCCAGTGCATTCCCGGTTCTCTGGTAACGGCAAATCCACAGAGAATTTTTATTACGCTTCCTTTTTCCGTCCGGAACAGTCCCACCTCCATATCCGTGGTGCCAAGCTCCGATAGCGTGTGTGATCCCGTTGCCATTCCAACCGCCGATACACACCTGTCATCCAGAATATCCAGAAGCGGTCCCAGGCTGTGAGTGCAGTAGTAAATAGGAGGCATGGAAGCACGCCATGTCGGTGTGCCATCTGGATTCTGCATCAAGCCTCTGCAATCGTGAATATATTCTGCCTCTGCATAGAACACATTGCCCAGCTCGCCTCCTCGAATTCTTTTGCGCCAATCCATCACATAATGGTAGTAATTCATGTTCTCTGCCATCATGTAGATTTGTCCCGTTGCATTCACGGACTTAACCAGAGTATGGCACTCTTCGAGGGAGTAGGCGGCAGGCACTTCACTTAAAACATGACATCCGGCCTCCATCGCCATCACAGCCTGTGTCACGTGAAGCGGCGCCGGCGTGGCAACAACAACAACATGCAGGTCCGTCTTGAGAAACGATGCGAAGTCCTGGAAAACTTCCTGCACATCGTACTCAGCAGCCACACTCTGTGCAAGGCCCTTGTCCAGGTCACATATTGCTGTAACTACCGTGTCCTTGTGATTCTGGAATACCCGGAACAGCCCCTTGCCGCGTCGTAGTCCAACCACACCTACCCTGATCATGTTTCGCTCCAAAGTCTGCAATCGAACCCGTGAGTTTCGGTGTGAACATTGAGTTGGCCGGTCCGAACATTGGGCTCATTGAATACAAAAACGCGAGGCATATTACCTCACGTCATTTTCTGTTTCAAGCTCGGTCTTGCTGACTCATTTGGTACGGACAACAGAATTACTCAGGCCATCTTGCATCTGGGAAGTCGGGATGGGCTCAATCGTCAAATAAGTATCGATCGGATCAGGTTCTCCTCCCCCATTGAGCAGATACGATGCCATTTTGTAAGCAGAATTCATCTTCGGCCAGATCACCTCTCTATAGCCTCTTACCTCGTTTGGTAATTCCAGAACCCTTACATAATTCTCATACTCTTTTTCGCTTTCGTACCGGAAACCCTTCACCAATGCCGCAAACCAATCTCTGAAGTCCCGTTCTTCCTTGTGCCAGGAAGGAAGGAGCTTCCGCAGAAATTTCATCCCTTTCATAATCCGCAGCATCCAGTCTCGGGTCTTGATATCAAATTTGATATGGTAACCGAGAATCTTGAAATGTGGACGTGTGAGATGCTTGTACGATATTTGATCTCCCCGTTCGGGGTCAACCAGATACCGTTCCTGGTCGCGTCGCAGTTTTTCTACCGAAGTCAGAAGATGCGCCACATAGATCTCATCCTTGTAGGTCATCACCCTGGCCAGGTATTGTATGGCCGCACCGGTAGCACGGAATCTGTGCATCTCGTCGTCTCGAGAATAAATCGATTCGATCGATTCCTTGTAGGCTATGGCATCGGCCTCTCCACCCCACTGAATCAAATCGTAGATACCCTGAGCGAACCGGGCCTTGTCTATCTCGCGAAGGTCTGTGGACATCGCCCAACCGGAATGTTTCCTGAACGAATCCGCCGCTCTCGTCCCTCTTGTCTCGGCTAGAATCTGTGACTTGTCCGCCAGGATTCCTGCGTGGGTCAAGGGCGATACCTTTTTGTCCACAACATTCGGTGCCACCGCGATTTTCCGTCCAAGATCGAATGCCTTCAAATTCGATTCCAGATCTTTTCCGATATTTTGTCTAATCGCCCATTGGATGTTGTCCAGTTTCAGCGGCAATGCTCCACGCTGATAGGCTACGCCCAGCAGAATGCTGTTCGCATAAATTTTATTCCCCAGGAAGCGCTCAGATATCTCACCCAGGTCCATACCAAAATAGGTGTCGGGGTTGGTGTATTTTTTCAGCAGAGCTTCCAGCTCGAGCGGGTCAAAATCATCCTCGCCCGTCAAAGTCCCAATCGTGTGACGCTTTCCCGTTTCAACCACCGCCGTAGTATGCTTGGGGCTGGCAACTCGGCCATACCCTTCGGGATCGAGACCGCGCACTGCTTCCAGAATGTCGAGACCGAACAGCAGGTTGGCGTGTCCATAGGGTGTCAGTTGCGATATCACTGCTTCACCCTTGGTGAAACTCACGTGAGAGTATACCGCCCCATTCCGAATAGCCAGACCCTTCTTGTTGGTGAAGCGAACCGTATATCCCTCACGTGCTCCGGCAACTGAGAGGATGGCCGATATCGTATTGATTCCCATCCCACCCACTCCGGCAATATAGGCATACCAGGTATCATCGAAATCCTTTACTTCGGGATCTGGCAACCCGGAAAGATCGATCGCTTCCGTCTGTGTCTGGGTTGCCTGATTCCGGCGCACCGTGACTTCCTCAAAAGAGGGGCAGGTCTTGTCACCATTGGCCACGGTCAATTTGGTACACGCACCATCAGCCACACACAGTGAAAGATCGGTGGCAATTTTCGGCCCGTGTATGGAATCTTCCACAGTCAACCCGCTGCACCCGGTTCCACGTGTACACTCCAGGCAATACTCGCACACTTCGGGTGTAATGTTGATGAAGGTCTCTTCGGGAATGAATCCTGTGGACTTGATCTGTAACCGCTGTTCCTGTTTCGCACGGCGGTGGAAGGTGATGCCGCACTCCTTGTCGGCCACAACGATCTTTACGCCGTCCTTGAGGAGGGCCTCCTCCAGGGTCTTGCGGTATTCGTCCCTGTCTGAAGGATTCATCCGAACGATGTGGACCTGATCTCCTTCAGATTTCGACATGCCCCGTACCACCTGCTCGATGTCCTGTGCGAATGTGGGTCGTCCCATGATATCCACATTCACGCCAGGAGTGGGCTGGTGTCCGGTCATTGCGGTGGTCTTGTTGTCCAGGATGATATATGCGATATCCTGACCGTGTTTAATGGAATCCGATATCGCAGACATGCCGCTGTGGAAAAAGGTGGAGTCCCCCATAAATACAAGCTGCTTGTTGGTAATAAATGGGTCGATTCCCGCGCCGGTTCCACCGCCCAGACCCATACCGGACAGATTGTGCATCAGCCGGTTGAAGGGTCGGTATTTCAGAAGTGAGTAGCATCCGATATCGCCGTGAAAAATCAGGTCTACCGGGTCGCTTCCGTGCTGCGTCTTCATATAGGATTCATCTTCAAAATCATCGATCATCCGGTTCAACACACTGGCAGAATCCCGGTGAGGACATCCCGGGCAGAATGAAGGTGTGCGAACGGAGGCCTTCAGGGAGTATGCGGCCGTGGTTATTCCGAGTTCGACTTCATCGTCGATTCGTTCCCGGTCCACAGGAATGGAGGGATCCTCTATGGACTTTAGAATGGGCGCGAGCACCTGCAGCATAATTGAAGGGTTCATCCCTCTGCTCTGCGGAAAACCGTCTAGGCCATTTGGGAATCGCTTGCCCCAGACATTAACTTGCTCGACTTCGCCGTCTCTTTGCATGTCGAAGAGCGCAGCACTGACCTGCTCCTCCAGGAAATTCCGCTTCTCCTCTACCACATAGATCTCCTCGACCTGTCCTACGAATTCTCGGAGGATTTTTCGATCCAGGGGATAGGTGAGCCCATACTTCAGAATTGGGAAGGAGTTTGCCAGCCCCAGCAAATTCAGAACGTGTTCCAGATAGCAATACGCAAGACTACTCGTTACAAAACCGATGGGCTTCTTGCCAGAATCCGAAGGATACAGAATTCGGTTCAACCCCTTTTCCCGGACCAACTCCAGAAGCGCGGGCAAGCGCTGGTGGAGAACCTCATGTTCTTTGGTCGCCGTATGTGGGGGAATAATCACGCGGTCGTCTACGGGAATGGCTCTGCTCTGAATTTCTATAGGTTCATTGGTGTTCCGTACCGGATACTTATTCCCACCAACAAGGACTGTTCCGCCCCCGTCAGCCTGGTTGGAGGTTATCAAATAGGCAACGTAAAGCTTTGTGCTTTCCGACAGATCGAAAGCCACGCCGATCCAGTCCTTGATCTCCTGATTGGTACTCGGTTCGAGAATTGGCATATAGAGGTGGCGTGCAATAAATCTGGAATCCGCCGGAACCTGTGTGCCTTCAGACCACGTGTCATCACCGAAAACTGCAACCGCCGCACCACCCGGTCCGGTTCCAGCCATATTTCCGAGGGCCAGCCCATCAGAAGCCACGTGTGCTCCCACACTTTTCATCACCGCCATCGCCCTTATCGGACCCATCTGCGAACCATTCAGGCGTGCGGCGCCCAGTGCCTCGTTATTGGCGATCTGGACCATGATGCCTTTTTCCGTCATCAGTTCCTTCACGCGTTCAGCCGCGTCAAAAACCTCGGCCACGGGAGATCCCGGGTATCCGGTAAGCAGACCCATACGGCTTTCGAGCCCACCTTTGACGATGAGCTCGTTGCCCGTAAAAATGCTGATACCTTCTTCTTGTATAAACCTGGGATCCATGTATTCGCCTGAATCAGATGGCAGGAAGATTGGTGACTTCGTCTGAATATTTGCTAATTATTGAATGGAGCGCCAGTTCGGGTTGTACACTTCGCTGCGATGCGTGGAGTGAACCATTTCAAATACGCCTGCCCCTCGACGATCCAGGAAGATGAACCGAACGCCACCCATATTTTCATAGGTCCAGACTTCGAATGGCTTCGCGCTCGAAGATGCCATATTGTACTGGACATCCGTAGGCTGACCATACTTTACATAAACTCTGCCCTTGTCCGTATCCGAGCCGCGTTTGCCCCGTCCCGCCGCAAAATTGTTCTCTACGTGTCTCATTCTGACAATGTGCTGAATCAGGCGCTCATTTTCTTGAGTACCCGGAATAGGATCGAGTTTTTTCCAGAAATTCTGCAGAAATTGCATTTTCTCTTCCCGGGTTTCCAGAGTACCATAGATTTTACGGTCCCGAGAATCGGCTACATACCGAATATCGCTGTAGTATCTCAGATCATCTTTTTGCTGCTTGGTGAGTTCGGTTGGTCTTTGAGGTGGATTCGAAAGAAATACCATCCGGCGGGTTCGAACCACAGCCCGGTTGCTTCTGTCCAGCACTTCTGCCTGTAGATAATACGTCCCGCCTTCCAGTCCGCCTGTTTCCAACACTTCGGTTATGACCGCACTCTTCCCGGGTTTGGCCAGCCGTTTGGCTGGGTACGGTTTAACTTCTGCCCCTGCGGAGTCGGTCAGGGTATAACCCAGTATGAAGGAATTGTCCCCGCCTTCTGCAGCGCTCGAGAGATTATATATTTCGAAATACGTACGCAGGTCCGATCCTGCAATGAAGTTGCGAGTCACATTTGGAATGACGTCCCAACCCTGCTTGACGAATCTGCCTGCTTTCATCGCTTCCCGGAATTCAGAGGCGAACAAGATCCCGCTGGTGGCCAGTTCCGTCTGTTCAAAACTGGGTACATGAACATCACCCTGGGCGATGCCCTTCTTTTCTCCACGCTCATCCGTTATCGTGAATCTGAGCTGATATTCCCCGGCGGAAATGTCGAATCCGATGATGTCACTGAACGGAAAATTGACCTTTTCGGTTTCCTCCTCATCGCCTATTGAAACCTCTCGTTGCCATTGCTCCTCAGCGGCCACATTCCCGTCTGTATCTTCAATCGCAACGTGTAACGTCATCGTGGCAGAATGCGACGTCCTGGACCGTTTGAACTTTAGCTGGCTGGCGTCCAACATTACATAAAACTCCTGCCTTGTGTATCCCTCTGGGCCACGAAATCCGGCTGTGTCGACGTAAAACGTAATTTCTCCTTCACTGGCCAGGGGAAGATCCGGTTCAGCAACCACCGAGTCCTGGCCGGTCACCCCAGTGCACAGCCCGGCCGCAACAAAGACCGTTCCCATCAAAATCCTTATCATCTGTTTCATGCTTACACCTCCACAATACGTCCGGCCTTATGGTATGAGAAACAATACACCCGGCAGAGCAAACTGTAATCGAGTCTTGAAAAGTATTCCCTGGTCGCAAAGGGTCAAATAGAAATTGAATGGGCGCGCAACCGTCAAACACCAACCAGAATCCGGTCTCCTTCAACACGAACAGGGTATTTCTTCGCCTTATAGTGTGGGGCTTCAGGACAATCGCCATTCACCACATTAAACTTCAGACCGTGCCACAGACAGGTAACCATGCACCCGTTGAATTCCATGTTCCCGATTGGACGTACGCTGTGTGGGCACGTATTGTCTATGGCCTCGATCCGCCCCTCGACATTGAACAACCCGATTTCGCGCCCCATCGCCACAACCACTTTCCCCTTTCCAGGGGGAACATCTCCTGTCGACGCCACATCAAGGAACCGGCTTTCTTCATCCGTTTCCGAGACGCTGGGCTTCGCAAACATCTCTTTGAGTTTCAGCACGGTATATTCCGGGTTGGCCAGTTTATTCCCAACGGGGAAGGTGGCTATCAGAACAGGGCTACCTGATCGGCTGCGTGGTAGGAACTTCGAACCAGTGGACCCGATTCTACGTGCTGAAAACCCTCGCCTTCTGCATACTCCTTGAGAGATTCAAACTCTTCCGGAGTGTAGAACCTGCTAATCGGCACGTGAGATGGTGAAGGCTGGAGATACTGCCCGATGGTCAGAATCTGGGTACCTTGCGCTGCAATATCTGAAATGGTTATTCGGACCTCTTCCACCGATTCGCCCGCACCGACCATGATTCCAGATTTTACTGGAATATCCTTCCACGCCGCTGCCCTCCCCAGCAATTCCAAAGATTGTTCATACCTGGCCTGCGGGCGCATCACGGAATAGAGCCGGGGCACTGTTTCCAGATTATGATTCAGGATCTCGGGTGAGGCGTGCATCACCGTCGCCAAAGCCTCCCAATTGCCCTGGAAATCGGGAATCAGCACTTCCACGCTGGTACCCGGGCACTGTCGGTGAATCTCCTCGATCGTTTCTGAAAAAATTCGCGCGCCACCATCCGGAAGCTCATCCCGATTCACCGACGTAACAACGGCGTGTCGCAGTCCAAGCGTCTTGACCGCCTCTCCAACCCGTTTGGGCTCCTCTTCATCCAGACCTGTCGGCCTGCCAGTTTTGACGGCACAGAAACCGCAACTCCGGGTACAGATGTCTCCCAGTATCATGAACGTCGCCGTGCCACTCCCCCAGCACTCGCCGATGTTCGGGCACATCGCACTTTCGCAAACCGTATGCAGATCAAGCCCTCTCACCAACCGCTTCAGTTCCAGATATCCCGCACTCCCTGGTGCAGGCACCCTGAACCAGTCCGGCAAACGGCGCCGTGGTTTCGAACCTTCGATCTCTAGAGTCATCTTGTCGATCCCTGATTTAATGACACACCCGCAAGATGACCAGTAAGCGTATGTGAAGTCGAACTGGAGATTTTCACATCAACGAAACTGTTGGTCTCGACCGCTTCCTTCGGGAAGACCACTGTCTTGAATCCGTCCGATTTTCCAACCGCCTGGCCGCCACCCTTCCTCGAGTCCCCCCCGACGAGGATCTCTAGCGTCTTACCAATGTAGGTGCGGTTGATTTCTGAAGAGATCCTGATCTGCTGATCGATCACAGCTTGGAGGCGACGCCCTTTTTCGGTTTCTCCTACCGTGTCAGCCATCTGGCGATAAGAAACCGTTCCTTCTCTCGGTGAATATTTAAACATGAACGCCGAATCGAAACGAACATCTTCCATCAAGCCCAGTGTGGATTCATAGTCTGCTTCGGTCTCGCCCGGAAATCCTACAATTATATCGGTGGACAGACACACACCGGGTAGTCGTTGGCGCAGGCAATCCACAAGGGCAAGATATTCTTCAATGGTATAGGTGCGTTTCATTTCTCGCAGGATCGAATTAGATCCAGATTGAACTGGCAGATGGACGAATCTGCAGATCTTGGACTCCTGTACCATTGTATCGATCAATTTTTCTGTAAAATCACTAGGATGCGGTGAAGTGAATCGAATGCGTTGAATCCCAGAGACCTGTGCCGCTCTTTTCAGCAGATCCGCAAAATCGTTGGTTCCGTCCTTATAGGAATTCACCGTCTGACCAAGAAAGGTGATCTCTTTGTAACCCTCGGAGGCCGCAACATCCACCTGGCGGAGAATCTCATCTGCCGAAACGCTTCGTTCCCTGCCCCTGACGTAAGGAACGATACAGAAAGTGCAGAACTTGTCGCACCCCCGCATAACAGTGATCCAGGCGTTGGTTCCCTCACCGCGCTTCGGATCAAGGTTCAGATAGCCTTCCTCTCTGTCCAGCCTCACATCCATGGCAGGTTCATCCTGCGCCTCTGCGATCAATGCGGGCAATCTGCGATAGGAATCCGGTCCAATCACAAGATCTACATATGGCATCTGGTCCAGAAGTTTTTCAGCAAGGTGCTTGGCCATGCACCCGCTAATACCCAGCAGGAGATTTGGACTGCTCATTTTCAAGTGACTCAACTGCGAGAGACGTCCCACGATCCGATCCTCGGCTTTTTCACGAATGGCGCAGGTGTTCAGCAGGACCACATCCGCATCGTCAGGGCGACTCGTGTGGACATAACCCGCTTCGATCAGTACGCCCATCATCAGTTCGGTATCGGAGACATTCATCTGACAGCCATACGTCTCGATATAGACCCGCTTGCCTGTCTGCACGGAAGGCGCGTTATCGATGGTCTGAATTTCTAAAAGATCCAGTTCCGCCAAGCTCGATTCCTTTGGTTCATGAGTCTGAATCGGATTTCGTTCCGACTAAATCATTCAGTGACTGCGTTATTTCGTCTAATACGTCAGGATCCTGCTCCACATCCAGTGCGTCCCTCAATATACCACTTGCAAGATCGCCACCAATTCTCCCAAGAGCCCACGCTGCGTGCTGTCGGATAAGCGGCTCATCATCTGTCAACGCCTTCGAGAGCGCAGGAATTCCCCGGGGGTCTTTTGTATTGCCCAAGGCCACTGCCGCATTGCGCAGTAATCCCCGGCGCTTCGTCCTCTTGATGGGACTGCCCTTGAACTTCTTACTGAATTCCTGCTGATCCATCATTAAGAGATCGCTCAGAACCGGGTTTTCCAATCCCTCACGCGCTTGAAAAGCGGGTTCCTCGGTTGGTGTGGCGTGTTTGATGTTCCACGGACAGACCTCCTGACAAATATCGCATCCATACACCCAACTGCCCATCCCCTGCCTCAGGTCCCTCGGGATGGGTCCCTTCAACTCGATCGTCAGGTAGGAGATACACCGTGTGGAGTCAATCACGAAAGGCTCTGGTATGGCTTCGGTTGGACACGCTTCCATGCACAATGTACAGGTGCCGCAGTGATCTGTGACAGGCGCATCGACTACCAGATCCAGTGACAGGATAATTTCACCTAGGAAGAACCAGGATCCCTTCCGTTTATGGATCAGATTCGTGTGTTTACCAAACCATCCCAATCCTGCTCTTGCTGCGAAATCTCGCTCCAGTACCGGTCCTGTATCGACATAAACCTTCCCTTTTGCGGAAGGCACCTGCGTCTGGATCTGTTCAAAGAGACGCTGGAGTTTTTCTACCATCACCTCGTGATAATCTTCGCCTCGCGCGTATCGGGAGATCAGCCCGCGAGCGTGATCATCTGCCCGGGTATCCACCTGCGCTGGTTCATAATTTAGACCCACGCAGACAACGGATTTTGCTTCAGGAAGGATCTCGTGCAAACTGGACCGCCGTTCCAGATTGCGGTTCAGATAGTGCATCTCGCCCGAATATCCCTTGTCCAGCCAGTCCAGATAAAATGCCCAGTGGTCGGGCGGATCGGCGGAACAGATGCCCACGAGGTCGAACCCCGAAGACATGGCCAGATCCTTTACCTTTACAGTCAAGTCCTTGCGTGTCGAATATTCCATCGGCGATTATATCACAGAAGGGCAGGACACAGGTGTGCCCTGCCCTTCTGTGCGTTCTGATGTTCCCACCCGTTGACCAATTCAACCCACCACTCTTGCCTGGTAATTGGCAATGGCGGCCCGAATTGCATCCTCAGCCAGAGAGGCGGCGTGCTTTCGGGTAGGTGGTAATCCTCCGAGTGCGGCCTCGATATCAAACCGGGTGATTGCCCCTGCATCTTGGACGGTCTGCCCGTTGATCAGTTCCGTCACCATCGAGCCCGCGGCAATTGTAGCGGTACATCCCAGAGATTTGAAAGCCGATTGGTTTATTCGTCCCTCAGCGATATTCAGATACAGTTCCAGAGTAGCCCCGTTGACCGGATTCTCCACCCTGGCATCCCCATCTGAATCGAGGAGCACACCCACATTTCGCGGATTGCTGAAGTGATCCAGTACGATTTCGGAATAGGTGTCTGGCATTCTGGGAACCTGCTCAGTGAGCAACGTCCAACGGTTTCCTGGGAGGCGTCAACGTCACCCGGTCCTCAACTTCGAGCAGCATTTCCTTCGTGTAGATCAACTCGGATCGGCTTTCTGCAGCCAACTCGGTGCGCTCCGTCATCACAATGGCATCCTCGGGACAGCCTTCAACACACATCCCGCAAAAAATGCACCGCAACATATCTATTTCAAAACGTTTGGGAAATTTCTCACGGTCCGCCCAAGGCGCTTCCCCGGCTTCAATGGTAATGCAATCTGCCGGGCAGGCAGTAGCACACATATAACAGGCTACACATTTAGGTCGGCCCTGCTCATCCTTCGTTAGCTTGTGCAGGCCGCGGTACCCCTCCGGCTTTTCCCACGTCTCTTCCGGATACTGCATCGTTACCTTCTTTCCCAGCAGATGCTTGAAGGTTAACGACAGCCCCTTTGTTATTGCCGGAAGATACATTTTTTCGGTCAGCGTCATTTCGTGACCTACTTTTATCATATTTCCTATCTCCTTTTCTATTCCGGGACCTGCCCTTGCGTCGCTTGTTGGACCGCCCTGCCCATTCGCTTGAAATGGTCTGTCGAATCACCGTAACCTGGATCTCTCCAGGATACGTCATTTCATCCCGAATCCGTTGAGCAATCTCGAATGAAAGTGTTTTTGCGCGCTCGTCGTCGATCCTTCCCGCATTTACCATCACACGAATCTCACGACCGGCATTGATTGCGTAGGCATCCCGCACGCCGGTGAACGATTGTGCGATATCTTCCAGATCCCGCACACGTTTCACATACCCTTCGGCATCGTCCCTTCTTGCTCCCGGACGGGAGGAGGATATTGCATCGGCAGCGGCAACAAGAAATGAAATCGGGGTAGTGGCCTCTGCCTTCTCATGGTGATAGAGCATGGCATTTTCCACCTCTTTCCCCTCGCCATATTTGCGCGCGAGGGTTACCCCTATGTCCATATGAGTACCTTCTTGCTCGTGATCTACGGCTTTACCAAGATCGTGCAGCATGCCGCATCTGCGCGCAAGTTTCTCGTCCAATCTCAGTTCGGCAGCCATTGCCCCGGCAAGAAATGCCGCCTCCTTCGCGTGCCCAAGCATGCTTTGGCCGTAGCTTGTTCTGTATTTCAAACGGCCAAGCAGCTTGACAAGCTCCGGATGCATGTTGTCCAAACCGACTTCCTTCACGGCCTGACGACCTTCCTCTTCGATCAGGCCCTCGATCTGGTGTTCACAGTCGGCTACAACCTCCTCGACCCTGCTGGGGTTGATTCTGCCTTCTTTTACAAGCTGCTCCATCGCGAGACGTGCTACGTCTCTCTTGACCGGGTCGAAACTAGAAAGCACAACCGCTTCCGGGGTGTCATTTACAATGACCTTGACACCCGTTGCAGCCTCGAAGGCGATAATATTTCGTCCTTCTTTGCCAACGATTCTGCCCTTGATGTCGTCATCCGGAAGGGCGACTACCGATATCGAAGACTGGACAGTCTGATCTGTTGAGCATCGCTCGATTGCCTGTGCGATGATTCGTTTCGATTCTCTTTCGGATCTTTCTTTTGCCTGATCGATGATCTCCCTGCCCATTGCAGTGGCAGTCCGATGGAGATCGGCTTCGATTTTCTCCAGGAGCATTTCCTTCGCGTGTTCCACATTCATGCCTGAAATGCGTTCGAGCTGCGCACGCTGCTCCGTCAATACCTCATCCAGGTCTTGCTGCTTTCGATCCAGCTTTCCTTCCTTCTGCTTCATTTCCCGCTCCCATCGGGTCAGTTCTTTGTCCCTCTGGCGAACGGTTTCAACCTGTTCAGAAACGCCTGATTCCTTGTCCCTCAACTCCTCACTCAGACGATTCTGTTCTCTTCTTCTCCCTTCGAATTCCCTTTCGAATTTCCGTTTTGTGTCGTACCACCTGTTTTTTTCTTCCAGGAAAGTCGCCTTGCGGTCACGATCGGCCTTGTCGACCAGCTTCGATACGCGCCGTTCGGTCTGAAATTCGATTTCTCGAATCTTCCTGGCGTTGATTCTGGCGCACAAAAACCATCCAAATCCAAAAAGGAGGAAGGCACTGGCAATGGCAATCCATAGTGTATAAGGTTCAAGTGCCATTGGAGCCTCCTGTATCCAGTGTGCCATCGAAGCCTCCTGCTGTAATCAAAATTAAGGTCCAGGTTAGCGTGCCCCACACATCGTCCGCACCACCCTACGATTCGTCGCCTCCAGGCGTCAAGACGGACCACCGGAGATGGGTTCCAAAGGATCCTGCAAAAAGCTATTATGTTCAAAATAGAGCTCACTCGTACAGCCTTTACCAAAAGGTTTATCGCCTGTTACAGCGGACCTCACACACTGAATGATTCTCCACAACCGCACTGATTCGTTGCATTCGGGTTCTTAACCTGAAACCCGGACCCCATCAGCCCGTCGTCGAAGTCCAGCTGAGACCCGGCAAGATACAGTGCACTTTTCATATCAACGAAGAGTTTGACTCCGTGTGTCTCAATGGTGCTGTCATCTTCCCCGGGAGCGTCTTCGAATCCCATCTGATACTGAAGGCCCGAGCATCCGCCGCCAATAACCTTCATTCGCAATCCGAAATCAGGGTGTCCTTCTCGGTCCAGTAAGGACTTGATCTTTCCGGCTGCGGTATCCGTGACCGTGATCATAACTGATTTTCCTCCTTCAGCAATTGCATCGCTAAGGGGAGTCTCGAGTTATTGCAATTCTAACTGAGTGACTCCAGGCATTTCTTCACAGCATCAAAATCGGGGATAACCTTTGCATCTTCTGATACCTCGGCGTAACGAATTACACCTTCCCTGTCCACCACAAAGGCAGATCGCTTTGAAACGCCTTTGAATCCAAGGAGGTCCTCGTACAGAGATCCATAACTACCGCTAACCTCTTTGTTGAAATCGCTCAAAATGGGGATCGTGATATCATTTGCATTCGCCCACGCTTCCTGGGCAAAAGGACTGTCCACACTGATGGCCAAAACCTTCGCATTGAGGCCTTCATAGTCGGCTATACCTCCGCTTACCGAACACATTTCATCGGTGCATACGGAGGTGAATGCCAGTGGGAAAAATAAGAGGACCACATTGTGCTCGCCCTTGAAACTGCCCAGGGTGACATCTTCGAGCTCACCGCTCTTGGATTTCAGTGTAAAATCTGGGGCCACATCGCCTACGCTAACAGCCATTTAAGTCTCTCCTGTGAAAGTATGCATCAGGTGCTATTACTTCGCAGCTTCAAATCTCCGGCTCACTTCTGCCCAGTTGATCACATTTTCCCAGGCTGAAATATAATCCGGTCGTCGATTCTGATAATTCAGGTAATAGGCGTGCTCCCAGACATCCAGACCCAGAAGAGGAGTGCCCTCTCCTGTCATCAAGGGATTGTCCTGATTTGCCGTGCTCATTATTTTCAGTTTTCCATTTTTTACCACAAGCCACGCCCAGCCGCTGCCGAACCGGGTGGTAGCCGCTTTGGTCCACTGTTCGTGTCCGGCTTCCATCGATCCAAAAGATGAGGCGATTGCGTCTGCCAGCTCGCCACTCGGTTCTCCCGCGCCATCGGGCGTCATCACGGTCCAGAAAAGGCTGTGATTGGCGTGACCCCCACCGTTGTTCCTGACCGCCGTGCGAATATCCTCGGGCACGCTGTCGAGATCGCTGATCAGATCTTCGACGCTTTTTGCTTGCAGATCAGCGTGTCCCTCCAACGCATTGTTCAGATTGGTCACGTAGGCGTTATGGTGCTTGCCGTGATGAATCTCCATGGTCTGCAGGTCAACGTGGGGCTCGAGTGCATTGTGTGCATACGGCAAGTCGGGGAGTTGATGGTCCATTAGATCTATCTCCTTATTTAAGATGATTGAACTCCTGATACTTACGCTCAAAATATTGCAATTACAGAAAAAAATATAACGAACTACCCAGACAACGTCAAGTCTTTTCGCCCCATCCTTACCTATAACAAAAACTTATACTTACACGAAATTTTGCCGGTTCGAATTTGCCGCCGGATTCAGTATGAGGTTGTCAATTAATCTCGCATTTCCGAATCTGACAGCCAAGGCCAGCAGGACTGTTCCGGTAAGTTGCTCCACAGGCTGGAATTCGGCTGGATCGACCGCGGATATATATTCCACATCCGCTCTGGGTTTTGAGCGGACCTTCTGTTTTATGGCACCCAACACTGCCTTGACCTCTTTTTCGCCGGCGCAAACCATCTCACGAGCCTCCTGCAAGGCCTGAAAGAGTACTGCAGCCTGCTGCCGCTCCTGGGGATCCAGATAGGTATTTCTGGAGCTTTTTGCCAGCCCGTCCACTTCCCGCACTGTGGGCGCAGACACGATTTCCACGCCCATGTTCAAATCCTGAACCATCCTTCTGATAATGCCAAGCTGCTGGGCGTCCTTTTGTCCGAAAACGGCGAAATGCGGAATTACGGCATTGAAAAGCTTGGCTACAATGGTAGCCACGCCTTCGAAATGTCCAGGTCGCCGGGCGCCACAGAGATGTTCCGACAATTTCCCAACCGTGATGCTGGTCCTGGAACCTAGAGGATACATTTCGTGGGCTGTGGGTGCAAATACTATAGTGCCGCCAGACGAATTCACGACCTCCAAATCCCTATCAAAGCTGGTAGGATAGGATTTGAAGTCCTCCTTTGGGCCAAACTGTGTTGGATTGACGAAAAGGCTCACCACAACCTGATCTGCCCGACGGGCGGCCTGTTGAATCAACGAGCAATGGCCTTCGTGTAAATAGCCCATGGTCGGGACCAGCCCGATTCGCTTTTGCCTGGTCCGGAATCCTTCAGCCGCCTGCTGCATCTGGCGCACGGACCGGATGACCTTCGGATGTGGCATCATATCCCTCGGAATTGAAAATGCCCGGTTCCCTGTGTGTTCACCCCAAGGGGGTCTTGGAAGGGTCCGGGCACGACTTGGCTGTGCATGCTCTTACTTGAGCAGGTCTTCGAATTTCCTCAATTCTTCAGTCTTGATCAGATACCTGTGTTCCTTGCCCGGATACTGGCGAGTCTTCACGTCCGACACATAGGCCGAGAATGCGCGCGTGACTGAATCGGAAACGTCCGCATATGTTTTGGAGTATCTGAAAGTATAATCGTTCAAACCCAGCAGGTCAGGCGAAACCAGGACTTGACCGTCGCAACCCCGTCCCGACCCGATCCCAACCGTTGGTATGCTCAGACGATCAGTAACCATCCTTGCGATTCTTTCCGGCACACATTCGAGAACAATGGCAAATGCGCCCTCCTTCTCCAACGCCAGCGAACCCTCGAGTAGAGAAATCGCTTCGCTCGCACGGTCACCATAGACCCGCCTGCTGCCTTCACGGGTCTGAGGGGTATGCCCGAGGTGACCCACTACAGGGATTCCCCTGGAAATAATCCTGGAAATAGACTTGAGCACGCGTACGTCCCCTTCAAGCTTAACGGCCTCCGCGCCCGCATCCACCAACCGCATGGAATTGGCAACCGCGTCTTCTGGAGAATCGTATGACCCATATGGTAAATCAGATAATAACAGTGCCTTGCACACACCACGACGGGCCGCACGGGTATGATGAAGCATATCCTCCATGGTCACCTGTTGAGGCCCCTCGTAACCAAGAATATTGATGCCGACCGAATCGCCAACGAGGAGTACATCTACACCAACTGCATCCTGTAGCAGCGCGGTGGGGTAGTCATAACAAGTGAGCATGGCTATCGGCTCAGCCTGCCCCTTCATCTCTTTTAATGTTTCCGGTGCTACTCTCGATCCCATGCATTCGCTCCACAACCCGGGGACTGGGCCTGAATCGGCCTTGCAGTGTTAAACATTCAGGTGCATTGGTCGGTAATATCTTGTCCCTGCAGGAGGAGAAAGCACCTGTTTTAGCAACGCATCCAAATCCTCGGCACGATTGACGAAATCAACCTCGGAAACGTTGACCATCAGCAGCGGGGTTTCAGAATAGTGGAAAAAGAAATGTGTGTACGCATCCACCAACCGTCTGAGATAATCCTCCGTCATCAGCCTTTCATACACAGCTGCGCTTCGGTCGACGCGATCTCTTATGTTCTCGAACGAATTCTGGAGGTAAATCACCAGATCCGGACGGGGTACGCTTTGCTGCAGGTTCTCTGCCATCCGCTCGTAAAGCATCAGTTCGTCGTCGCCCAGAATGGTATGCGCATAGATCGCACTGCGAGCAAAGAGATAGTTCGTTACGATAGTTGACTCGAAGAGATCCCTCTGGTGCAGGTTTTGTTGCTGACGATATCGATTCAGCATGAAAAAAGCCTGCGTCTGAAACGCGTAGTGTGCAGGTTCTTCATAAAAGAGCGGGAGGAAGGGGTTCTCCTCGGCGTCTTCGAGAATCAGCCTGGCAGCCAAACGCTCCCCGAGCAGTTTGGCCAGTTCTGTTTTGCCAACAAAAGGAACGCCTTCTATCGCAATGTACTTAACAGACACGAAAAACCTGCCTCACTTTGAGTCTGGCATCAGAGAAATACCCTCAACCACCTCGTAGGCCTGGCTGGACCCAAGTGACCTCAGAAGGTCGGCGAAAGATCGGTTCAAAATGGGGTGCCGTGCGTTGGGTGCCAAATCACACAAAGGCGCAAGCACAAAAGAACGTTCGGTAAGGTGAGGGTGGGGCACTCGAAGACCTTCTTCCTCGACTATGGCGGCCCCATAGAGCAACACATCCAGATCCAGCAGTCTGGGACCCCACTTTTCCTCTCGGATTCTCCCGAAACGGAGCTCAGTCGCAAGAAGATGATTCAGCAGGGCTCGGGCATCCCACGCGGTCCGGATGTGCAGGACCCCATTCAGGAAGTCGGGTTGATCGTGGTATCCAACAGGTTCTGTTCTGTAGAGACGCGAAACGGCGATAATTTTAACGGCATCGACAAGGAACCGGGTGGCATCCCTTAAAGTCTTCACAGGATCACCCAGATTTGCGCCAATACCGATAAACGCCTCAGTCACTCAGAATCCCCGATTTACCTCTACTTCAATACCATCGAAATAACCTGAAAGTGGCGGATTGGGCTTGCGCACCCGAACCACCAGGCGGTCGAGACCCAGTTCATCTTGAAGCACTTCGGCGATCCGATCAGCGAGCGCCTCCACAAGCCCGAAACGCTCTTCTGTTACCACCTGCCTGGTGATTTCATAAACTTTGGGGTAGTCAAGAACCCCAACCCCGGATCCGTGAGCATACCCGCGAAAATTTCCAAAAATCTCGACATCCACCTCAAAACGTTGACCCAACCGGGCCTCTTCAGGCAATAGACCGTGGTGAGCGAAGAAGGTCATATTTTTCAGACGCAGGACATCATCAGCCATCTCAGCACCTAATACTTTCATCATTTGGGGGCATAAGTCAAGGACAATCCCGGAGCCAAAATCGTCCTCCTGACTACCGCTAAAATCACAGGATAGAAGGTTTCGTTAAACAACTTGACAGGCTGCGAAATGACACATATTGTTGGAAAATGCAAAGTGCTTCACTTGAACGGATGGAGCCCTTTCGTCGGACGAAAGGGCAGCTTTTCAACACGGGCACATCGCCCATCCTCAAGTCGAATCTGCTGACCTTCGGTCTGGTAACCACGTCTGATCGAAGCCATTCCCGAGATTCGTCCATTGTGGATCGAGACTACGCTACTGGTTGTCCAACCAACTTGCTTCCCATCTACGGATAACCGGATATTGGCTTCCAAAGGGGTATCTCCCTCGCTGGACAAACCACAGAGATACCGGCGCGGCTTCCCCAGATTCTGCATTTTTGCCAGGGCCTCCTGGCCAATAAAACATCCTTTGGCAAAATCAACGGCAGATGGGATGCCTGCTTCCTGAGGCATGACTCGCTCATCGATATCCAGGCCGTATTTTGGGATACCTGCCTCGACCCTTAGTATCTCGATTGCCTCGAGTCCCACAGGGATGGCACCTGAATCTTCCAGGGCCGGCCAGACTGTTGATGCTGCCTCTCTCGTTACCCAGACTTCGTAACCCTGCTCACCTGTGAAACTATGGCATATCACCAACAGCGAAACGCTCTCGAAGTCGATTGTTACGGATTCAAAAGGGAGCAGTTCACCTGGAAGCTGTCCGAACGAATCGCCAATAACCTGTTTCGCATTCGGCCCTTGTACGCCGATGATCGCGAATTGTTCCGAAACATCCTCCAGGGCCACGTCATCTGCGATAAGGAATTTGTCCAGAACGCTCATCAGCTTCTGCTGAATCCCGGGTTCTGTTTCAAGCAGGAATGCGTCATCAAGACAGTAGAGATTTAGATCTGTCAGAGTATGGCCCTGCGGGGTGGTCGTCACAGTGTGGTTGCCTTGGCCAGGAACAAGGGCCTCTACGGTGTTTGTCAACATACCATGCAGAAATCTTACACGATCGGATCCTGTTACCTTTAACTTTCCCATTGCGGACCTGTCGATTAATCCCGCAGAGTTTAACACAGCGCGGTATTCAGCCTCGACATCGCCATAATTGGCCACTACCGTGCCACCTTCGGAGTATGTAGCACGATGGTCTTTATGAATATTGCCCTTTTGGACATCGGTCATGTTCAGCCTCCAGAAATACCTGTTATCGAACCATACCTAATATAACCGGTTCACACCAATTATTCCAGAATACTAATGAAATACACCTTCCAGTCTATGACCTCTCAATCTATGACCTCTCAAGTGGTAAAGAGTTGAATGACAAAATCGCATCTGGTCATATCGACCCTGCTAGCCCTTGGTTGCGGATTCGGAGGGGGCCTGGACCCCGGGCCTCCTGATGGCACGGGGATCAAGGGTACACTGATCTTCAATGGCGCCTGGCCACCAGAAACCGCAGATGTGGCGGTGGCCGTCTACCAGAGACGACCTCAATCGCTTGCCGATTTCTTCTCGATCGCAGGCTGGGACACCACAGTAGCCCTGGGCGTTACACGCTTTGAATACTTCGTTCCCCTGGAGAGCCCCGGAAGTTACGAGTGGGTGGTCGTCGCCTGGCGTCCACAAGGTGGCTTTTGGAACTTCTCTTCGTTGCTTGGGTGTTATCACGTCGGGAACGACACATTGCCGACACCCGTGCAGGTAACCATCGGTGAGACCGTCAAAAATGTCGATATACAAAATTACTTCGATCTTGTTCAGGGCGTTGACCGGCCTGATCGTGAAATCTGTACCGGTTTTCTGCCTCTTCTTCCTGCAGGCCTCAAGCCTGTGGGGTTCGGGCGGAACGATCTCAGGCCGGGTAACCGACGCTGAGACAGGCGAAACACTCCCTGGCGCAAGTGTGGTTGTTCTGGGCACCGAACTGGGTGTCGAATCCGGAGAAGACGGGGAATTCCGGCTGGCAGGCCTTCCTCTTGGTCGTTATGGTCTCTCCATTTCGATGTTGGGGTATGCCGCCTACTTCGAAAAGAATCTGAACCTGGAAATCACAGGAATTCACCTGGACATCGGCCTTTTACCCAGTCCTTTGGAACTGCCTGCCCTGATCGTCTCCGCAACAAAGCGTCCCCGAAGTTTCGTAGACGCATCCACAAGTGTCGCTGTCCTGGGTGGCGACGAAATACTCGAACACAATTCGGTATCTCTGGACGAATCACTCGACTATGTGCCCGGAGTACATATGGTAAGTGGCCAGGTGAATATCCGGGGCTCCAGTGGCTTTTCCAGGGGAATCGGGAGCAGGGTGCTGATGCTCCTGGATGGCTTTCCTGCGCTCTCGGCCGATAACGCAGATGTGAAGTGGGACGCTATTCCGGTAGACCAGATCGAGCGTGTAGAAATAATAAAGGGTGCCGGTTCGGCACTCTACGGAACGGGCGCGCTGGGTGGCATTGTCAACGTAATCACACGCAACCCTTCAGCGAGGCCGGAGACACGCTTTCGAATTCTGGCAGGCGTTTACAGCGATCCGGTTCATCCCGAGTGGGAATGGGCATCCGGCAAACGACTCTTCGAGAACCTGGATGTCACGCACAGTTCAACATCGGGGAAATTAGGCTACATCCTCGGTCTGGGCCAGAAGTGGACCAACGGATTCAAGGAAAATGGCTGGCACAGAAGATACAAGGGGTATGGGAAATTCAAATACGCCTTTACGCCTACCTCGAACCTAACTGCGACACTGAATTGGGCCAGGGACGACCACGGTGTATTTGTACAGTGGAAGGACCGAAACGAACCGCTTGAAGTCCCGCTATCGAGCAAAGGAGACAAGACGGTTTCTGGGAAACTCCATCTGAACCTTTCCTATTATCTCCTGGCAAGTCCAGTAATTGGATACCGGGTCAGATCGTTCCTCTACCGAACTGAATTTAACAATCGTGTAGGCGGAGCTACCTCCTCTGCGGCCTATAAGTTTGGTCAGGAATTCCAGACAGACCTGCAAAAGGGTGAAGACCTGTCATTGACCGCCGGCCTGGAATGGATCGCCGACCGTGTAGATTCGTCACCTACCCTGTTCGGTCGACACAGTGGGCTGAACCTGGCCGCGTATATGCAGGCGGAACTGCTGGCGACAAATAAACTGGGGATCTCGGCCGGTTGGAGATTCGATCGTTACCGTACGGATGACCGCCCTGCCGAGATTCAGTTTAGTCCCAGACTCGGGCTGACCTACAAGATGACACCGACCAACTCGCTCCGCACGACACTCGGGTGGGGATTCCGCGGTCCCTCCATAGCAGAAATCTACACCAACGCTACCTTTTCGGCCGTACCTATCGCCCCCAACACTGATCTGGTGGCCGAGCGAAGCCTATCCTATGAGATTGGGCTCAACAACAGATCCCTTTCCTGGTTGCGCCTGGACGCTGCAGTTTTTTGGAGTCGTTATCGGGATCTGGTGGAAGCCAGACCTGATGTCACCGGAGTCGTAAGCTTTCGCAACGTGTCAAAAGGTAGAATTTCAGGAGTTGAAGCAAGCCTGGTCGCCTCGTGGCGGATTCTTGACTTCGATGCAGGGTACACCTTTATGGATGCGAAAGAAAACCTCCCATCGGGTGACCAGCCCTTGCCATACAGACACCGGCACATCTCCTCCTCTGGTCTTAAAGCTCGGCTAGGCGCAATTAGCTCGGAGTGCAGGTTTACTTACAAAAGTAAAATCGAAAAGGCTTCCGGATTGTTTCCGGAAGGCACAAGAGACCTGATTCCAGTATATTTGATTGACCTGTCTTTTGGGTATAAAATCGGCCACCTGGATTTCACGCTGAAGGTTCACAACCTTACCGAATACAATTACGCCAGAGTCGAGCGAAATCTGGGAACTCCAAGACGATTTTCTATAGGAATTTCAGGAACATATTGATCAAGTAATCATAATTATTTATTGGTGGTGCGGTACAATCTCAAAAAAAAGGATACGTTATGCTGAGAAATCTTACCTTGCTAGTCTCACTGGTTGCGGTTGTGTCGTTGGCTACACCCGCCCATGCAATCGTTGGACTTTCCCTGAAACTGGGAGGTGTATTCATTCCGGATGGTCGCAAACCAGGTATTCTTGTCCAGGCAGAAGTAGGGCCCTTGAGCCCGTTCGCGGAATTCTACAAGAAATCCGGAATTTCCACATTTAATTCAGGTGCCAATTTCGTACTCAGGTCTCCATCTCCTCTACTATCCCCCTATGCAGGGGCCGGTGCAGGTCTTAGCCGGTCTTCTGGCCTCGGAACCTCTTCCACCAAAGCAATGGCCAACGTGCTGGTTGGAGCAGATGTAAAGTTGCCCGGTACGGTCTCCTTTTTTGGTCAGGCTAAATACATCTACACATTTGGAACCTCAACTCTGAAGGTAAGAGAATTTGCCATACAGGCGGGCCTGCGATTCTATTTTGGCATATAAATTTCACCCTAAAACACATTTGAACAAAGGGAGATTGAGATGAAAGCGATTCAGGTATCCCAGCTTGGGGGCCCAGAAGTACTGCAGCATACGGACGTTGAAACACCGGTACCCGGCAAAGGTGAAGCACGAGTGAAACTTGAGGCAATCGGCCTGAATTACATAGACACATATCATCGCACGGGTTTGTATCCGCTGGATCTCCCCTTTGTGCTCGGCCTGGAAGGTGCGGGTATCGTGGATGAGGTCGGCGAAGATGTAGAGGAATTTAAACGCGGAGACAGGGTGGCATACGCCGGGGTACCCGGCTCCTACGCCGAATACGTGGTCGCCCCTGCTGGAAGGCTGATTTTGCTTCCCGACGGTGTCGACACACGCACGGGTGCCGCAGCGATGCTGCAGGGTATGACCTCTCACTATCTTTCGCACAGTACTTACCCCTTGAAAAAGGGAGACACGGCCCTGATCCACGCTGCAGCCGGCGGTGTAGGCCTGATCCTCGTCCAGATGGCCAAACTGAGGGGTGCCAAAGTGATCGGTACCGTGTCGTCGGAGGAAAAAGCGCTGCTTGCAAAAGGGGCCGGTGCGGATGAGATTATCGATTATACGGAACAGGATTTTGAAGAAGAGGTGAAACAACTCACAAATGATATCGGCGTCACCGTGGTGTATGACTCGGTCGGCAAAACTACCTGGGAAAAGAGCATGAATTGTCTCTGCCCCAGAGGTTACCTTGTCCTTTTCGGAAATGCGAGCGGTCCTGTTCCTCCCATCGATCCCCTTTTGCTTACCCAAAAGGGATCGATCTTCCTGACAAGACCCACCATGATCAGCTATACGAGCACGCGGGAGGAGCTAGTGGAGCGGGCAGGTGATTTGCTTGGCTGGATCGGCTCTGGTAAACTGGATATTCGGATCGACCGTGAAATTCCCCTGGCCCAGGCGGGCGAGGCGCACCGCGCCCTGGAAGCCCGTGAGACGAAAGGCAAAGTCCTGCTTATGCCCTGAGCTGAATAGCCACACGATCCCATTTGAGTGAAGCCTGCCGAATACCATGATTCGGCAGGTTTTTTTGCTCATTTCCTAAAACATTGTAATTATGCATTTTACGATAAATATTTAATTTTTTTGTAAATAATTCACCAAACATCTAAAGATTCATCAACTGCCTGCCGATAAACTGAGAGAGGGCAGGAACATTCCCTCCGTGATGCCGAAGCTGCCGACACTGTTTTTTCAGCAATTCTCTAACGATGGGTCGTTACATATGGACCACATGAATATGAAGTGGCTTCAAACGGAGCTTTCAATACTTTTTTCCCAACTTACAGGAGAGGGGGTTGACTTATCAGCGGAAGAAACGCTGCATATTGTCCTGGCAATGAAGAGGACAAAACCGGGACATAGTGCGAACACGATTCACCTGTAGACAGTAAGCATAGCCGAATCAATTCGAAAGTAGGGAATTATGCCAACAGGAATAAGTCAAACAGTAATCAACCCCGCCGCTCTTACCCAGCGCAGCACACCTGAGTCTACTCAGAATCAGGGAAGATCGCGGGAGCCTGTAGCAGCAACAAGTGAAAACCCTCAGACCGTACTGGCAACCCGTGGTGACGAGCTCGTAAGAGCGCCCGAACCAGAACCGGGAGTCCAGGCGGCGCAGAACCAGCTGCCGGCAGCGTCCACCGGCGCAGTCGGTTCCGGTGGAAGTGAGCCCGCTGGAAATCCGGCCGTTTCTCAGCCACCCACCGATGCTCGCGGACTTCAAGACTTAGGCATTGGTGGCAATTTTGATCTGGTAGGTTGAGACGCGAGGCAAAGACATAGAAGTTGACTGCAGTACTATTTGAAGGGAACGCGGAACCCTTGGAATGGAGTCAACGGAAATTCGGAGCCACGTGGAATTCGTTGAGTTCACGTCGAAACTTTGATCACGTTTGGTAGGGTAGTGACATGCCGATATTCATATCTCGTTTTTCGCCAGACAGGTCTCTGGTAGGAAATTTTCTTTCCACTCGCACAAGGCGAGAGAAGGAAAGTGAGCCCGAAAAAGCCCCCCGACAGAGGGACCGCCTCGAGCTATCCGATCGCCAGCAGACCGCACCCACCTCGGAAACCAAACGGGCGAATGCGCCTGACGCATCCCCGCCCGTAACGGATTCCAAGGCGACCGAAACCCGGAACAACGGGCAAAGCGCCGCCGCAAAAGCTCCCGCAACGCTAAGCATTTCAGACTCAGTTCAGCTCCGCAGGAAAGAATCATCAGATTCCGAATCTTCGGTGGGCTCCATTCGTCCTCCTCAAGAGGCAGCATCTTCTCCCCTGGTCTTGCGACTCGGTGAGATCCTCGGGGGTGCCGAACCGGCCGGAGATGTGTCTGTTGAAGAATCGGACAACCGTAACTTCCTCTTGTCCATTCAGCAGGAAAACGGATCTGCTTCTCGAAGTGCAACTGCGGAACGATTGGGGGCATTTATAACCCGTCTGGACGCGCTCACCGAGACCGATGCTGGATCGTCGGATGAGGCCGCAGCCGAAAGACTGGCCGACACATCAGAAGTTTCGGCCCTTGCTCCAGAGCCGGAACCATCGCTGTCAAACTCTGTGGTTGTCCCACAGGTCGAGGCCTTGCCTCGCGAAATTCAGGAGCAGGAACTCCAGAAGGACATTCGGGCGATTTCCTCAGGATTACAGGGCGATGCGGCAATTGAAAGCCGGAGAAATGTTGAAGCGGCTGCCGAGAATGCCCAGAGAGGTCAATCCAGGGGTCAACGCCAGGAAGTTCGTGAAAATCAGACCGAGATCCGCTCGCTTCAATCGGATCGACGTCATCTGCAGCAGAATGTTCAGAAAACGGACCAGGCGATCCGGCAGATCCAGAATCGGAACAGTCGGCTCAATAACAGTTCGAGTTCATCGGCTGCAACCGGTACGTCCCTGGACATTCTGGCACAGTGACAGCAGTGTAAAGAACCAGTTTCAAACAGGTTTGGAACCGCCTGCGCCCGAAATGGTTCCGAGACGGTGTGACATTTGGAGTGGCGCATCGTCCGCCACTTGTCATTCGCAAGTGGTACTGATTGGTCAGACCCTCCTTCCCTCACCGGGGAAGGGGGGGTCTTTTGTGGTTGTGTTCTGATGCGTGCAGTGTTATTGTCATTTGTAGATTTGATCAATCCTTGACCTGCACACGGAGGCAAAAATGGAAAAGCGCCGTTATGGGAACACTTCTGAAGAACTCTCCATAATCGGATTTGGTGGCATCGTAGTAAAAGACACTGAACCTGAGGAAGCATCGCGACTGGTGGCCAAGGCCGTCAATGCCGGCGTGAACTATTTCGACGTTGCGCCTTCCTACGGCAACGCTGAATCTTGCCTGGGCCCAGCGCTGGAACCATTCAGAAATGATGTTTTTCTAGCTTGCAAGACCGGCAAAAGAGACAAAGCCGGCGCCAGGGATGAGCTCGAGAATTCCCTCGAACTCCTGCGAACCGACCACGTGGATCTCTACCAGCTTCACGGTATGACATCCAAAGAAGACTTTGATCAGGCAACTGGACCGGGAGGAGCGTTGGAATACTTCGTTGAGGCCCGGGAGAAGGGCATGATTCGTCACATAGGTTTCTCCGCCCATTCCTCCGAAATCGCGCTTGCCCTGATGGACCAGTTCGAATTCGCCTCGGTTCTCTTCCCGGTAAACTGGGTGAATTATTTCGAGGCAGACTTTGGACCTGCGGTTGTAGCAAAAGCACAGGAGAAAGGAATGGGCCGCCTTGCGCTAAAAGCAATGGCAAAAAGCAAGCTTCAGCAAGGCGCGGAGCGGCAATACTCGAGATGCTGGTACGAGCCGATCGATGAACCCGAGCTGGCATCACTCGCCCTTCGATTCACCCTCTCACAACCCGTAACAGCAGCCATCCCTCCTGGAGAGCCGACACTGTTCGAAATGGCCCTCGATCTGGCTGAATCTTTCACACCTGTCACGGAAGAGGAAATCGCCAGATTGAAGAAGGCAGCAGGAGAGAATACCCCCCTCTTTGAACTCTCAGCCGCGTAGGGAATATTAAAACCTGGAATCGAGGGGCGTCCGATTGAGTCGGGTGCCCCTTTGACTATGGATCGAGAAATGACCCCGAAATTCAGCGTGATTATTCCCACCTACAACCGGGCGAGTTATTTGCGCCAGTCCCTGGAATCGGTATTCGCGCAGACTTACAAAAATACCGAGGTGATCGTCGTCAATGACGGTTCGGATGATAACACGAAGAGGTCCTGAAACCCTTCTTTGGGCAGATCAAATATTTTAAAAAGGAGAATGGAGGGAAGTCGTCTGCGGTCAATCTTGGAATCGAAAATGCGACAGGCGACTTTGTCTGGATATTTGATGATGATGACCTGGCTTGCGAAGACAAGGTGGACCGACACCACGAACTGTTCGTCTCACATCCTGATGCCGAATACACCTTCTCCGCATATCACACTTTTGATGAAAGCAATATCGACGCTCCCCTGAAGAAGATCGAAGTTCCGACACACCCGCCCGGAGACATCCTTCGAAAATTACTGCTGACCAGAAACTTTATCTGTGGCGTAAGCGTGATCGCGAGACGGGCGTGTTACCAGAAGACGGGACCCTTCGATGAAGCCCTCTACCGGTCTCAAGATTATGACATGTGGATCCGGTTGGCGCGCCATTTCCACGGATATCCCATCGTCGAATCAACAGTCCAGGTCAGGGAACACAGCGGAGCAAGAGGTTCACGTGTCGACAGATTCAATGCGGATGAAATGGGGAAAAAACAGCACCATTACCATCGCCTGGTTTTCAGTAAGGTTTACAGAGAGATTTCGCTTGAGCAGATCTTCGGTGAGTTGGCAAATCCCACGGACCTCGTGAACGCGCTTGTTGAGCGGATCTGGATGATGGCCAAACGATTACTTGTTGAAGAGGTCGACAAGGACCTGGACCATATTCGACGCATATTCGAATCCGGTTCAGGAATGAAACTGACGCCGGTTGCCTGCAGCTGCTTCACCTTTCTCGCATCCGTGTTTAAAGAGAAGGGACAAAGTGAACGGTCTGGCGCTTTCGATGATGTGGTAGCCCGCTTCGCCACGAACTCCTTCAGTCTAGAAAAGCCCATCGGCGCTGCAATTTGGGATTCAGCGGAAGTGTCCTTCAAACAGCAGGGGCACGCAACGACCCGTTGAACCTGGGCTGGAAATTCCCTTTCCCAGTATCGATTGGATTACCGGAAGTTCATCCAACACAGGAGTCGCACATGTCTGGTGTAGAGGAAATCCAAACACATTACCCTCTGGGTGAAGGGCAGATCGCCGATTTCAGGACGAATGGGTTTGTAAGACTCTCATCGGTGCTGTCCGACGAAACTCTTCACCATTTTGGAACGGAAATCACAAAAAACGTTTCGCAGTTGAACAAGCAAACCCTGCCCCTTTCAAAGCGCACGACATACAAGAAGGCATTCATCCAAATTATCAACCTCTGGAAGAAGAGCGAGGTGGTGAAGGAATTCGCTTTCGGTAAACGTTTGGCTAGAATCGCAACGGAACTCATGGACGTTTCTGGTGTCCGAATCTACCATGACCAGGCCCTTTACAAGGAGCCCGGAGGTGGATTTACACCCTGGCATGCGGATCAGTTTTATTGGCCATTCGCATCAGAGAAGTGTTGCTCAGTGTGGATACCCCTCCAGGATACACCATTGGAGATGGGGCCCTTGGCATTCTCTAAGGGAAGTCACCGTTTCAACTTCGGCAGGAATATGAACATAAGCGACGAAAGCGAAGAGAAAATTCAGGCAGCCCTGGATGGCGAAAACTTCCCATATGTCGAGGAAGGATTCGAACTGGGCGAAGTCAGTTTTCACTGCGGTTGGACATACCACCGGGCCGCGGGAAACAGTACAGATCGCCCACGACGAGCCATGACGATGATATATATGGACAAGGATATGAGATTGAAGGAAGCCGACAACGAACATCAGAAGCCGGAAATTTGGTGTCCCGGTGTAGCCGTGGGTGAGATCATTGAGACAGATGTGACACCTGTGCTGTATGACTCTCGAATCTGTGATTCCGGTAGGTGAAATTACAGGTAGGAGTAAAAAAAGGGAATGTTGAGGAAATTAGTTGATGATCTGAATTTTTATGGACTTCGGTGAGGTCGGGCAGACGTGCTCACACACACCACACCCGATACAACCATCCTCCTGCACAACAATCGGCATGGCTTCTTTCGCCTCGATCGCTGAGTCGCCAACCGGACACAAATCCGCACAGATTCTGCACGGCTCTTCCTCCGTTCGGATGCAGCTTGCTTCATTCAGAACCGCCAGCCCAATACGAATCTCCTCACGATGCACAATTTGTAGCGCTCCGCTCGGGCATACACTCATGCAGGCCAGGTCATCGCAAACCACACATGGTTGGTGTATGGGATCAATATAAGGTGTGCCCTCAAGTTCTTTCTGTTGCGCCTTCAGGGGCAGAATCGCGTTCGCCGGACAGGCCTCGATGCAACTTCCACATCTATGACAGGTTTCGAGAAACGCCTCCTCTCCCAGAGCGCCGGGTGGCCTTAGAAAAGGTCCTTCCTTCATACCTGTGGATTCGAGTTGCCCCTCTACGAAGTCTGCGGCCGGCTCTACGACTCTTCTCAAGACTTCTCGAAAAAAGGCTCTTCTGTCCTGCGACTGCATTAGAGATACACCTCCCGCCTTACGCCTCGCATATCCATCTCGAATTCGATGTTCACAACCGGCGGCCTTGACGGATACCATCGAAATCCATGTCTTCTTCCAGATGCAATGCCAGCGAGCACTTCATTTTTGATGGTTCCATACAGATCGTGAATCGTGTAGACATCCATCGTTGTCACTTCAGACCACTCTCCTCCCAGATCTCTCAAACGTTGCCCCATCACGCCTGCCACGAATCTCACCTTCTCCCTCATCGCATCTTCGCTGGTCTCCCCTTCCCTGACGATTGGTGCCGTCTCAAGGTTTCCGTCCCGGAGTTCACCTGCCCCGGAAATGACGAATGTGGACTCGGCAGACAATGTCGGAGCGACGAAGGAGAATCCGTGCATGGTGGTCTCTGTCGGCGGGTCATACGCTGGTGAAACATTCGTTCTTGCCAGCGGATTGTCGGCGCCGACATGCAGATCCCACGACTGCAGCAGATTGCAGTATTCCTCATTGAAATCTACGAACCCCGTCATTGGATAAGGCGCCGGACAGCGCAGTTCCACGCCGCAGATTGCGAATCGATCTATTCCTTCGTTTTCAAGATAGCTCCTGGCACTGCCGAAGCCCTTCTTCCACTGGGGATGAGACAGGAATGTCGCGTGAACGACTTCGTATCCCGGCTCCGAAATCGCACCGCAGGAATAAGGTTCGATCCCGGGCAAATACCTGTAGTGACCACGTTTGTTGTGTCCGAGCATGCAGAAAGCAGACCTCGTAAAATAGGAGACAGATGCCTACTTGAGTGGATTCATTAGAAATGCCAACAGCAGACTCGCGGAGTTGACGATGCCCTCGCTGGAGCAAATCTCGAATCCGTGTGTGTTCTCACCCGGGTAAGCGATGCATACCGACCTGCCTGCGGAACCCATTTTTTTCGCAATGCTGGCGTCGCTCCCATAGGACGTCACCACTGCCGGCTGGGTTCTGAACCCCAGTTCCAGGGCAAGGTCCTCCAGATGCCGCAAGCTCCGCTCATGATACACACCCTGGCCATCGCCATAAAGCAAGACTGGATGCTCACAGTTCTGAATCTGGTATTCTTCGGCAACCGGGGCAATATCCAGAGCCACTGCCGTTTGGGCTGGCGTCTGGCCAATCGAGTATACTGCACCCTGCGCCCCGATTTCTTCTTCAGAACTCGCAATCAGATACACATCCCCGGGGGGTGGGGTGGTTTTCAGATGCCTGGCAACCTCCAGCATAATCGCGATCCCTGCCCGGCAATCCAGATTATAACCACAGATGTAATCACCGAGAAATCGAGATGACTTCAAATCCCTCGAAAGCACCACCTTCCTGCCAATGTGTACGCCGAGCTCAGCAAGTTTTTCCGGCGTCTGCTTGGTTTCCACCCAGAAGGTTTCCCACTTCAGATTCGCACCGGATTTCAGAGTACCAGCAGGACTAGCCTCCGAAACGTGTTTGGATCCAACTGAGAGTACTCCGGGAACAATTCCGCCGGCCCCCAGGATATCTACTGGACTTTCACCTACTGCCCAGGGATGTATACCACCTAGAGGCCGCACACGAAGTCGACCATCCTGCTCCACCCTTGTAATCATCAAAGCGATTTCATCTTTGTGTGCAGTAACCGCAACAGGCGGACCTGCAGATGTCCCCTTGACATGGATAACAATACTCTCGGCCGCGTCCTGCCAGACTGTTTCGCCAATCGGCCCGACCTCGTCAATTACAATGGCATCCACTTCCCCTTCGCACCCGGGAGGGGCGTGGGCAAGCATCAATTTTTCCAACAGGCCAAAAAGGTATTTCCGGTCGATAAGTGGATCCACGATCTACTCCTTCGTGAAGAATAAGAGATCAATTCTGGATTTACGAATTTGTGATCCTCGAAAGCTCCGGGTTGGACCGGAGAGATTCCAAAGTATGCCAAACCAACCTGCTTGTCAAGATGGCAACTGGCGGGTACCTGATGTTGTTTTTTTCCTGGCAGGGTTGACTTTCGAGGGGTATATGCGATAACTTAAAAGGGGTTAGGAGTTTTTTTTTGAATCCGGAATATCGCACAAGATCATTCAAAGGCCATCCCAATTCCGCTTGACAACGTGCGCTGAACCCTAAATATTGGGGCATCAGACCAGTGATTCCCCTCCTGTAATGAATTTCCCCAACCACCCATCAGCTCATTATTGAGGTAATTTCCTTGCCGAGAATCAACGGAACGACCTTTGCAAATGTAAAAGATTCCCTCCATCGCTATCTTGAGGACGTGGCAAGTTCCCAGCCACTCTCTTCAAAGGAGGAAGTGTCTCTGGCACGCCGTATCAGAAAAGGTGATATGGATGCCCGTGCAACACTCGTTGAGGCGAACCTCAGATTTGTGATCACCGTGGCCAGGGAGTATCAAAATCAAGGGGTTCCGCTCGTGGATCTCATCAGCGCAGGTAATGTTGGCCTGATAACTGCCGCCGAAAGATTCGACGAGACCAAGGGTTTCAAATTTATTTCCTATGCAGTCTGGTGGATTCGTCAGGGGATTCTCCAGACACTGGCCGAGCATTCCCGGGTTGTACGATTGCCACTTAACAGAGTGGATCTCCTGCGGCGCATTTCCAGATATACGAACTCTCGCCAGCAGGAAACCTCCTTGAGGCCAGATGAAGAGGAAGTTGCGGAGGAACTCGGGATTTCCGTTGAGCAGGTAGTCGACACGCTCACAAGTGGTCAGCGAATCCTTTCCCTCGACGCAACCTTTGGAGACGACGACGCAAACAGCTTGCTCGAGATCATGCCGGACGAGAACCAGGAATCACCGGACCGGATGATGCTCAAGAATTCCCTTGAATTCGAGATTGGCGCGGCACTCGATACGCTCGAAGACCGGGAACGAGAGGTCATTCGTCTCTATTTCGGATTGGGTGGATCCACGGAGATGACCCTGGAAGAGATCGGCGTTCAGTTCAGGTTGACGCGCGAAAGGGTCAGGCAGATCAAGGAAAAGGCACTCGGGAAGCTCCGGCATCCCACCAGAGGCCGACGACTGATCCCATATTCTAAAAGTGGCTGAAGTAGCCAGGGCAATCGTGCGTTGAATTGAAAAGGGAGGAAACCATGACCGGTCTCCTCCCTTTTTTTGTGTTTACCAAAAGCTTCGTCAAGCTTGCAGAAATCTCTGAACCTCCGCCGCGGTGGCCCAGATAAAAGGTACAGCAAGGTCCTCTTCCACAGACCCATCGTGGATACCCTTCTGACCACGACCTTCCTCCCCCTCCGGCGCCTCATGCATACCGTGGTCGGCTACCAGAATAACCGCATAACCCCATCCGGCCAGGCGCAATAAAAGATCGCCAAGGCGACCGTTCATCACCCTAGCCGATTGTTTTACCTTTTCAGAGTAAGGACCGTATCGATGTCCCGCCTCGTCGATATCCAGGAGATGAACGAAAAGGAACGAGGGTCGGTATCGCTCTGCTTCGACCGGAACCTGTGAATAGATTTCGTCATCATTCGGTTCCTTTGCAAGCACAACGCGATCCGCAAAGCGTGCAACCGGCACACCCTTCACGTCCCTTTCATGAACCGCGAGCAGCGTCTTCTGTCCTGTCCCCCTGACGGAGTCGAACACCGTGTCCAGGCTGGATGACTGTGTGGCCGCTACCATACTCTCCAGATCTGCGATCCCGTGAGTTTCGGGAGAAACCCCAGTGACCATAGTAGAAAGACAAATGTAGGTCATTGAGGGCAACACAGACTGGATCTCCATATGGTGTAACTCTGCCAGCGTACTAAGGACAGGCAGCTCAGCCTTGGCGTGTTCCCAGACGACACTTCCCAGCCCATCCAGGACGATCAGCGCCAGTCGATCTGCACCACGTAAGTCACTCGTTACCCGTCCTATCGGTCCTGATTCGGAGCCCGATGGGACAGGAACCCCCAAAATGTCGGAGACAGTCGGTGCAATGCTTCGAAGATCGTATTCATCAGCCATCTTTGGGCCCAATATTGGAAACCAGTTCCTTGAATCGAACCCCACGGTCCACGAAATTCCGAAACATATCATAGCTTGCGCTTGCCGGGGAAAATAGCACCGTATCGCCTTCCCTGGCAACCGCTTCAGAAATCTCAACTGCGCCTTCCAAAGAATCTGCACAATGGATCGTGGTCGGCTTGTCGCAAGGTACGGCAGCTGCAATCGCGCCGGCGGTGGCACCAATCAGAACCAGGTGTGAAACGCGTTCACCGATGTCGATCCCCAATTGATCAAATGCAAGGCCCTTGTCGTAACCACCTGCTATCAGAATAATTCTTCCAGATACGGAACGCAGCGCAACCAACGTCCTTTCGGGGCTGGTCGCAATCGAGTCATTCAGGAAACGGACACCGCCTACCTCTGAAACAAATTCCAATCTGTGCTCAACGCCTTCAAATTTCTCCAGAACCGGCCGAATGCAGGCATTGGGCACCCCCAAACTGAGGGCGGCGCAGGTCGCGGCAAGCGCATTCTGCAGGTTGTGTTTTCCCGGCAGATTCAGAGAATCGGTCTCGCAGAGTTCAACGGTGGTTCCCGAGAGGTTGTGAATGATCCTTCCTGAAGATGCGTAAGTGCCGCGCAAGACCGGACCTTCCGTAGAGAATCGGAACGCGTTCCCCTTGCCCCACTCCCTCACTTCGGGATCGTCCTCATTCAGGATTGTGATGTCGTCCGGGTTCTGATTCAGAACGATTTGCTTTTTCGCAGTGCGATAGGCCTCCAGAGAACCATGCACATCCAGATGATTTGGCGTGAAATTCGTAACCACGGCCAAATAAGGGCTCCAGTTCAGGTCTCCCAGACGGTCCAGTTGAAAACTGGACAACTCCAGAACAACCAAACTGTCCGTGGAGATGGATTCAAGTTCACTCAATAGTGAACCACCAATGTTGCCACCGGAATAAACTTTCCTTGTTCCCTTTTCCAGCATCGCAACCAACAAGGCGGTTGTCGTGGTCTTTCCGCTGCTGCCGGTAATCCCTATGATGGGAGCTTGGCACCGTTCAACGAACAAGCAGATCTCTGTGGTAACCGGGATGCCCTCGGATTCGGCAATCCCGAGAAACTTCGAAGTTCGGGGCACACCTGGATTTGCGACAACAAGATCCGCATCTGCGAAATCTGAGGCGTCGTGGCGTCCAAGCACATAGGATACTGAACACCCCTCAAGGGCAAGGATGGATTCCTGAAGCTCCTCCTCGCTCCTCAGATCCGTCACTGTAACGTTCGCGCCCGATTCACAAAGAAACCGGACCGCTCCAACGCCCCCGCCAAAAAGCCCAAGCCCCATCACCAGCACATTTCGGTTATTCAGATGATTCACGAGATCCCTGCTCCAGAACAACAACCAGAAGTTCAGCAAGTGTGATCAAGTCGAGCGCATTGTGATGCAAGATATCGTGAATTTGAGAAACATTGCCAGTGTGTACATATCGGTGATACGCATCGGGGATCTCCGCCCCGGGGATGTCACCCGTTCGCCGACGATGACAGATATGTTTCTCTAGCGTCTGTAGTTTGCAGTTGGGCAGGCGAGTCCGCCAGCGTCTGCGGGCTTCGTGTAGCATATCAATGTGGGTGCATCCCAATTTGAACGGTACGCCGTGAAAAATACATCTGTCGCGAATATATGGCAGATCGTACGACTTACCGTTAAAGCTTATTACGACCTCCTTGTTGGCCAGAACGTCCGTGAAATGGTGGAGGAGTGCTGCTTCCTCGGTATAATCTCTCGCGAACATCTGGACGATCTTCAGATCCGCCGAACTATGAAAAAGGGCACCCACTAGAAAAAGAGGGGTGCCCGCGGTCAATCCTGTTGCCTCCACATCAACAAAAAGGAAATCTTCTACCTTGCACCCTTCGATGCCGCTCAGGTTGTCCTGATCCGTTGGAGAAGATAGAATCCTCTCATACCGCCTGAGAAATGGGCCTCCCTTCTGGTGAAGCAATTGCTGAAACGAATGCTCGATCCTGTAAAAACTACCCTCCGGATTGCTTGATTCAACGCCATCCGGCAGTTCCTGATGTCGTAAGGTGGACACCGATGGGCCGTATGCTGAGCTCTCGGACTCAGGTTCTGATTCCGGGACTTCCGACACGTTGGAGAAAGGACCCTTGAGGTCTCTCCGATTCAAGGCGGAAATTCGTTTTCTCAGACTTTCGGAGATCATCGACTCGGGTCCCGGGAAGAGGTGTTTGAAGCTTCCAAACGAATATAGTCCAACCCCGAACCAGAATCAAGGTAGCCAATTCACCAGATGTGCGAGTAACCGGGACCGCCCCTACCCTATGGCGTCTGTATTTTGCCGTTCGACTCCAACAGCTGAATGATCTGAACGGCGGCCTCCTCCGGCGTACATTCCGCAGTCTTGATGATCAGTTCGGGGTCAACGGGTGCTTCGTAGGGATCCGAAACTCCAGTAAAATTCGGAATCTCACCGGTCCGCGCCTTCTTGTACAGCCCCTTGGGGTCTCTCTCCTCACAGACATCCACAGGAGTGTCGATGAACACCTCTAGAAACTCACCTTCTTCCAGAAGCGCACGAACGGCGTCCCGGTCTTCCTTGTAGGGACTCACAAAACTCGCGATGGTGATCAGTCCGCCATCTACGAACAGCTTGCCGACCTCGCCTATTCGACGAATATTTTCGGCTCGATCCTCGGCTGAAAAGCCCAGATTTTTGTTTAGTCCATGCCGGATGTTATCACCGTCCAGCACATACGCAAGTCTCCCACGGGCTACCAGAGCATGTTCGGCTGTAAATGCCACCGTACTTTTCCCACTTGAGGGCAGGCCGGTGAGCCAGACCAAACATCCGGTCTGATCCAACAGCGCTTCTCTCTCATTCCTGCTCACATGCCCTTCGTGCCACACCACGTTTGTAGCTTTCTGCTCCGCCAAAACTAATTCCTCCTCGAATCTGTGTTGTAATTCGGCGCCTGTGCTGCCCGCGCCCCTCAGTGTCTCGACATCATCCCTGCTTTGGATCGACCACCATTCCACAAATCGAACTCCGGATCTGCGTATCTGGAAAAAAAGGACTCGATCTCTACACGCATTTCCCTGATCACATCGGCCGATCCCGGTTCTTCGGTCAGGCTGTTTCTTTCGCCTGGATCTGTTTGCATATCATACAACTCATCCGGTCCATCTGGATTACGCCACGTGTACTTCCACCGATCGTTGCGAACCATTCTTGCATTCTCGAACTCGTGAAATATCTGCTCATACCCTCCGATCTCCTCACCTCCCAGAACACGGGCATAACTCCTACCCGGGATCCCGGATCGCTCGGGCAACCTGTCTCCCAGATTCAGATAATCCAGCAAGGAAGGAAAAAAGTCGTAGTTACAAGTTCTTCCTTCGAACACGGCACCTCCAGGGATCTGACCCGAATGTCGGAAAATGAGGGGAATATGCAGGGTTTCTTCAAAGGTATGAAGGGGCCACGAATGGTCTCCCATGCCCCACATCCCGTGGTGCCCTCCGCACAGTCCTTGGTCGGCCGTATAAATCACGAGTGTATCTTCCTCGAGCCCAAGTATACGCAATTCATTCAGAATCTTACCCACGCCATCGTCTACTCCGCTGGCCGCCGCCGCATAACCACGAATACTGACCGGGTTATTGATGATGTCCAGATTTACCTTGAGCCAGGGGTGAACGGGTTCCCGTGGGAAAGATTGGAGCTGCTTGTCCGCATAATAATCGGCATGACGATTCTGGTGCGTCTCCACCATATGCCTTCCGAGACCATAGGGGCCATTATATCCTACAAAAAGGAAAAATGGATCTTCCTTGCTCTGGCGCAGAAAGTTCAGTGCGTGTTCTGTGATGGCATCCGTAAAGTAACCGGGCTCCTGGTAAACGTCGCCCTGCCAGATTGCATCGTCACCATAAAACGTACTGGTATGCCCTCTGGGCTTGGTGAACCAGTAATCGAATCCATCAACAGGTTTCAGACTGTCACCCAGATGCCACTTTCCAGTCAAACCGCAAGTGTAACCTGCTTCGGCCATGACCTGTGGCAAATTCGTGAAGTCTGCGATGGTATTGTATGCGTCCGGCCCCATCTGCGAATCCGGCTTCTCCCCACCCAGATAGCAGTGGACGCCATGTTGGGATGGCAGCAGCCCGGTAAAAAATGTAGCTCGGCTGGGTGAGCAAACGGAATTCACACAGTAGGCGTCGGAAAATCGGATTCCGTCGGCGGAGAGTCCGTCGATATGAGGCGTCCGAACGTCCGCATTCCCATAACAGCCCAGACTCCAGGCCCCCTGATTGTCCGACATGATAAAGACGACATTGGTCATTTGGAGATGGCCTCTGAACAGATCGGGTGAGTCCGGAATATACCAATTGGGGCCAATCTGACCTACGTAATTATCCCAGTATGAAAGCGAGTCGCGTGAATCTGCGTTCAACCCTTGCTTGACAGCCCGATACCCACCCCATATTATTCTCTTTTACGAAATCAGCGAATAAGGGTTAAGGGTTGCCCGCCGTTGCAAGGAACTGCCCCAAATCGGCTGGCCATAGCGCATTTCCATAGATCATCACAGGTGCATATGGTTTATCTAGTCTGTCGCATCACGTCCGATGAAATCGAAAGCTTCGCCTCTCAATATCCCGTTCCGTCAGAAATTTACAATGTTTGCTCTGGTGAAGATATCCTTGCATCAATTTGACCTGAATAAAGTCTGAACACACCAGTGATTTCTATTGAGGACGGAATATGGTCTTGACTAATGATCAAGTCGATCAATTTCGACAGGCAGGCTACACGAAATCCCCTGAGTTTTTCAGTCCCCGTGAAATTCAGGCAATGCTGGCAGAACTGTACAGACTCAACGCAGATGGACTGCTGCGCAATATCGCAACAGAGGGTGATGGAACCACGCATTCAAAACGTTTGCAGAATTACCAAATTTGTCCCATAACTCCCAAAAGCGATCTCTACCGCGCATTCCACTTTCATCCGAAGGTGATCCGTGCCGTTGGCCAACTGATCGGAAATCCATTTGTGTTCTATCTGGATCAGATTTTCCTAAAGCCGGGGAAACACGGAATTGGGACTGACTGGCACCAGGACAACGCCTATTTTAAGGTTGAGGACGCTACGAAAGGTGTCGCTATTTGGGTAGCCTTGCACGATGCCAGCATAGAAAACGGAACACTTCACGTGCTCCCAAACAGTCATACAAAGCTTCTCGACCACGAGCGGGATCCGAACAGCGACCACCACATCCGTTGCGTGGTTCCAGAGGAAGAGGCGGTTGCTCTCGAACTCGCAGCAGGAGGAGTTGGTTTCTTTGATTTTGGCACCGCCCATTGCACGCGAGCCAATACCACGAACACCGCACGCGCAGGTCTTGCCGTTCACTTTCTACACACTGACTTTATCCCGGAATCCCGCTCGAGCATTCCTACACATCTGACTGGCCCACACGCCACAAGTGGAGTGAAGGAATACGGAAGGCGAATAGAGGGCACCTGGGAGTTGGAAGTCGATCGGGTCCTGGGCGCAACTAGAACAATTGAGGGTTAGTTTGGCTCTGTCAGTCAGGACATTGGGTAGTGAACTGGAAATAGGCGACACCAGCTATCTTGTCAACATCAATGGTAGGAATGTTATGCTCGATGCGGGTGTACACCCGCGAAAAGAAGGCCTGAACAGCCTCCCGGACTACCACACGGTCAAATCGGAAGACATCGATGCGATCTTGATCTCCCACTGCCACCTGGACCATCTTGGCTCCCTTCCTGTAGCGCTTTCTTATTTTCCCCACGCACGTGTTTTGATGTCTGAAGCGTCCTCAGTGCTCGCCCCCCTGATGCTCCATCATACTGCAAAGGTGATGCACAGGAGGGTGTCGGAGGGAAAATCCAAAGACATACTTTTCTCTGATTCTGATGTCGACATGATCTCCTACGTATTCCAGGGTATGGACGGAAAAAGGTCTTTTCCTATCCAGTCCCTGGATGGAGGGCGATCAAGCCTTCAGGCAAGTTTTTTTGACGCAGGGCATATTCTGGGAGCGGCGGGCATACTGGTTGAGGGAAACGGGTCGAGCGTTTTTTATACTGGAGATACTTCGCATCATCATCAGGAAGTCATTTGCGGTGCACAGTATCCGGAAGAGCCGGTTGACTTGCTGATCATGGAATGCACGCTTGGCGCGGATGCCAGTTCCGAGAGAAGGAAGCGTGGCGATGAGGTCAGGAGATTCGTCCGCGCCATCAATTCTGTCATCGCAAGAGAAGGCACTGTGCTTGTCCCGGCATTCGCCCTGGGTCGAACCCAGGAACTGCTGGCGCTTCTCCACCGGCTTCGCACGGAACGCCGCATCCCGGATGTAGAGATCTACACTGCAGGGTTCGGCGGTGCGGTATCAGATGTCTACGACAGGACTGCAAAATATACCAGCCGTCTGGCGCCGGAGTTGAGATTCAAGAATCTCGATGTGCTGTCTATCCCACCTGGAAATCTCAAAGGCAGCCGGATCCTCCGTGAGCCTTCAATCGTGCTTGTCTCCTCCGGTATGATGGCGGAGGGAACACTTTCAAATAAACTTGCACAGCTCATGTTGCCGGACATCAGACACGGGATCTTTTTCGTCGGCTATGTTGACCCTGATATGCCCGGATACGGTGTTTTGAACGCAGAACATGGTGCCGCCATACAGATTCATCCAGAGGCCCCAGGTGTGACCGCTCAGTGTCAAAGAGAACGATTCTATTTTTCAGCACATTCCAACAGAAGGCACCTGCTCAGCATCGTGGATCGCCTGAACCCGAAGGCGGTGCTGCTCACCCACGGAGCGCACGATTCCATACACTGGATGAAGCAAGCTCTGGAACACCGCCATCCGCGAACGACACTGCTGCTGCCCGATAAAAACCTCGAACATATAATAAAATAGAATTGGGAGATACAAAAACGCCCGATGCGCAAGGCACACCGGGCATTCTTTCACAGCTGTTCACAATCTATTTTCGAACTTTTGTCTTTTCAACACGCTCGATGACCTTGATCTGTTTCCATTTATAGTTCCGCTCCCCTTCCCCATCGACCACGATCTTGAGCTCGCCCCCGTTCACCCCCAATACGGTACCTGTGACGCCGACCTCCCCCGCAGCCAATACCCGAACCTGGTCCCCTTCATTCAAATACTTCGGCGAATGTATCACTTCGTAAGAAGTGTATCTGAATGATCCACTGCACGACACCAAACCTGCAACTGAAAGAAGAGTCAAAAACAGAATTGCCCGAATCATGGTAACTCCTGACTGCTCGCCTGATAGACAGGTCGCTTTGACACTGGTCTGAATTTCATCTTGTATTGTCTCAGCCCGGGAAGGCCGAGGTCCCCGGCATCATTCACCAGTGGATATTTACCGAGTCTCTGAAACACTTCATGCCTCAGGAACTCTGAGAGCCCGGGAATTTCCGGATCAGATTTTGCCACGAAAAAGTTGGCCAAATCCTTGTGAATTGGACCTGCCATAGCAAAGGCAACCATTCTACCTTTGAGCGTCACGCACCAGGCTTTTAGATATTCCTCAGGCCACTTGTGAAATTCTTCCAACGCCTTTTTCGTATAACCCCAGTCCAGCAAGAATGGGTGCCTCCGTCCTTGTTTGCTTCGCCAAAGCCGGAGAAGTTCCTGCCCTCCGGAGATGTCTGCTTCATGCATCTCCCGGAATTGCACACAGTACTCACGGCGAAAACGTCTCAATCGCTTCCTGAGATCCCGGTACCCGCTACCCTCAGCATTAATAACCGTGGAGGGATTAAAAATGTACTCCTCCTCCTTTAGCGTCACCTGAAACCCCTGACCCGAAAGTGAACAATGGTCAGATTCGTCCACCCAAAGGATCCTCGTTGGACCGCCGTCGTTCAAGATCCGAATCTGTTCCAGGACCTGCGGAAGAATGCCTTCTTTCAGTGGAGAAGGCGACGTCACGAGATCGACCTGAGCGCCTCTGCGATTCCATCGCCTCAACAGCACCACTGCAGAACCATCTACATCCTTTACAAACACCTCTCTACCTGGAGACAGGCTGAAGGCGCAAAGAAATGGAGGAAAATGGCACCAGGAGCGGTTCACTCCAAGAGAAAACATCTGCTGGAGATATTTCCCGTGCGAAGGCGCTATCGGTTCTGCATCAAGTGGCGGAGCTTGATGCATGTCGCTTCCGATCTGCGGTATAGAGCGATCCTGAATATTCCCCGAGGATCTCGGGACGAAGATCGTGCGTAGAAACAGTCCGTATCATCTGGCTCACGCCTGCCAAAACCTGTGCACCTACGTATTGATTGAAGTCAGGAACGATCTCAACCGGAGCCAGTCCCATATCCACGAGAGATCCAATCGCCTTACACATGTCGGAAGGTGTTCGGTTGCCGAAGCAGATGAAGCCCTGCTTTCCCACATCGGGGCGCAGCGCCTCCACGCCCCTGGAAACAAACAGCCGCAAACCTTCTATCGTATACGGTGGATCGGTTATAAATACATCGAACCCCCCCTTGAAATTTTCGGGCAGGCTCTCTCGAAGGTCGTGCTGCAACAAGCTCAGTACTGAATCACTTCCTTTTGATTGATCCAGGAAATCAACCAACCTTCGGTCGCACTCAATCACAAGGATACTTCGGGCCTGTACATCGAGATACTCAGAAACGAGATCAATAGCCAGTGAGGTGAGATCGTCATCTCCAAGGATGAGGATGTCGCGATCTTCAATTGCGTCGTGCTCAAAGAGATAGACTGCCCGGCGCAGAGCGGTCTCTGCCGTCGCGTGAGACTGGTCGAGCTTAACGTCTACGCCAGGGCGATCATCGCAGAACGATTCCATCCTGCGCAGCGAAACAGCAAACTCTTCTCCCAACGCAGGGTGTTGGGTTCTTGAAAACTGACGCACGGAATGAAGGCCGATCTGACTCCTGACCAGCTGGCTCCCTTCCTCCGTCAGGACAATTCCGCCCTTTCTCGAAAGTATCCTTCTCTTTTCTAGTTCTCCCCTTATCGCCGCCGTTACAGGAACAGGCAACTGGCAGCATCTCGCCAAATGACCGATGGAGATGGGCCTGGGTGATCTGTATATAGCTCTCAATACTTTACGAACACCCTCCGGACCTTCGGCCAGACGCGCATCGAGCGCTACCTCTCGCAATACTGCCTTTGATTCGGCCTCACGCGAATTACTGGCCCCCTTCACCCTTGTCCTCTTCTGAAGATTCAACAGCAGATCCGGCATCGCCCGTATCGGAGGTTTCTTCTTCGGAATTCTCCGTGAACGCATCCGGTTCATCGTCAATATTCTCATCTTCCCATTCAAGTAGATTCTCATCATCTTTGCGTTTGCGAAGAATCACATAGATCAAGCTGGTTCCAGATGCGTGAGCAGACATCATGTACGACGTAATTACCCCTGTCAGGAGAATCAACATTACCGCCAGGAGACGCCCTGCCCAGGCCTCAGAACCCGAGGGGGTACCGGGCACCGGCAAGCAGTCCTGAATGTCGATGTCGAGCCATTCACAACGAGTAAAATCATAAGGAACGTATTGCTCGGCAACAAGAATCATGTTTGCGAGTTTTTCCTTCATGAACCAGCCGCAGGCCCACGAAACCAGAGCCAGTGCAGCTGACATGAACGAACCCAGTATCGTAACGCCGACCCACACAGATATGTTCATCCAAGCGGTGTAGAGTATCAACCTCCAGGGTTGGCTCCAGGCGAGTGAAAACGACTGAATAACAACTTCGAGTGCGTCCTCGCCAACCGTACCCACAATGGCTGGCGACATCATGAATGCAACCACAAATGCCAGAGCTACGAACACGGCCACGAGCGCGGCAAAGAATATTGGAATGAATGACACCGCAAAAAGCAATTCACCAACAACGGGGATCCATTTGGCCACCAGACCAATGACAATACCGACGATTATAAAGAACACCAGAATGGCAAGCGCTGCCACTGGACCAAAAACCACACCGCTCCAGTTCTTCTTCAGGAATCCCCAGGCATCTCCGGACGAGTAAAAATCATCGCCCCTTAACTGTTGAAACGTGATCTTGCAGATCATACAAAGCGTGAGAAAAACCACCATAAGTGCATACACCATGGCGGACAGGTCGAGGATCGTCCCAAGGAGCGGATGGCTGCCTGGGGCTGCACCGGGAAACAATCCGTATCGATGCCATACCTGCCCCAAAGACATGCCGGCAGAAAGATGAGACAGGGTAACCAGAATGGAGTAGCCCAGATAGGCCGCGAGGATCCCGCACATACCCACCCAGATTTTCTTACCTGACCACCCCAAACGGACAACTCGAAAAATATCCCGAACGTCGAAATGGAGCTTAATCATGCGGCGCCTCCCTTTCTGCCTGATGACTGAACAGAGGGTTAGTATATGAAAGTAGAATTACCAAGCCCAGAATTGGCGCAGGCCTTATAAAATTTAGTAAGTTACGACGGATATGATGCGACAATGACAGATCAATGTCAAGCAAAAACGGAAACCCGAATGCCTCGATAAAAACACGCGAACATGCTGAAACCTATCGTGGTTTCAAGATATGAGGATCAAGAATTATCGCCGGTCGGTGGGTAATTCGAGGGTACTTCGGACTTGAGACAGAAACTGCCGGAGTGGAATTTTGAAGGACTCCTGGGCGGCCGCTTTCGAAACTACGCCACTGGGCAGTGGGGTAAGTCCCGAGTGCAGGAGAATTGAGGCGTCTTCGTGGGTCTCTTCAAGGGCACGGTAACACCCCTGGCCAAGACCCATTGGCCAGGGCGACCCAAACACGTCTGGCTTACTCAGGAACAGAACGAGTGTTTCACCTGGTTTAAATCGGGGAATCCCTGGGATATGGAGCCGTCCCTCCTCAACCTGACCACCTGGCAGGGTAAGAACCACCTCAGTGTCTTTTATTCCCTTAACGTGCTCGATAACTTCAAACCTGGATTGTGTAACGATTCGGTCGTTGTCACGAAAACTCTTCGTTTGGACACACCTGACATAAACTATGCTTTCCGCCTTCATGCAGAGAGAATCGAATTCAAAACGGACAACGGTGGTCGCCCCGCTCGAATCAAAGAGCACGCAGATCGCCAGGCACGTTAAGCAAAATGTAGCTTGTCTAAATCTCATAGGAACGCTTCATAATAGGAAAGTCGGTAAGCCCGCCATAGACATTCGACGCTCGGACAGCGTATTCGTTCCCTGAACACCCGGTCTATTGTAAGACGAATCCTGTGAAATAGATCTCCACAATGGGCACCTGTGTGCCGGATTTTGCTCCCAGGATCTTGTTCAACTCCGTCCGCATCTGCGCTTTGATCGTATCATGATATTCGGGTTCCAATTGACCAATCGTCTTGCTGCGCAGGATGTCGATCAGGCGATCATTCATCTTGGAAGAAAGCTGTTTCTCATCGATTGCCGCTGCCACTTCGGGAGATGAAACACCCAGATGAATGGTGGCGCTCAGGAATCTCAGCCCATCCGTTCCAGCCGGATTTACCACAATGGTTGCCAACTTTTCGTAGATTGCGACAACAGCAGCAGGCGCCATTTCTGTATCCACAATCTCCTCAATCTTCACTTCCTCGACCTGCTCAGACACTACGTCAGTCGGAGTTTCGGCTGGGACGAACCACCAGTTGGCTACAAAGTATGCGATAACAATCTGAAGTACCAGCAGCCCACCAATGATGGGCAAATACTTCATCAATGAACTACCACCCTCTTCACCCTCCTCAGCCTCCTCGTCATCCCCCAGATCATCTACTGTACCCAGAAGATCTTCATCTGCCATTTCCGCTCCTTCAGGAGTGAGACTCCGCCAGCTTCAAGTGGATGGAACAGATCAGGGGAACGCATGAGATTCCCGTATCGTAGTCCGTTAACTTATCGGTTTCTGGTACCGAATCTTCACCCGTCTGCCTGTGGGGTCAGGCCCATCTCTTTAAAGACCAACTTTGCCATCTCAATGGCGCCCTCACGATGCTGAATGAGACCATCCATCTGGGCATCTTCCAGCCGGCTCAACACGACCTTGAAGGCAGGACCAGGGACATAACCCATCGAGATCAGGTCTTTCCCGGATATAAGTGCGATGGGTCGAATCTCATCTGGGGACAAGTGCTCCAGGGCGGACCGGCAAAATTCATAGTTCTCCAGGTCCCCATGACTCGAAAGACAGTCGAGGCGGTGCAGTTCCAGGTGCTCCGAAAATCTGTCCATGCGCAGGAAGCGTTTGAATCGGCTCTCCCGCATCTGTTTGACGTGCATAAACTGATGATGCTCAGAAACGAGCCTGGCGATATGGGCTGTCTGGTCGAACGAAAATCTGAGGCGGCGGCAAATCTCAGTCGCCATCTCGGCACCCACGCGCATGTGGTTATTGAAGCGTATGCGATCAGAGAACGCAATCGTACGCGGCTTGCCCACATCGTGAAGCAGCACACCCATTGCCAGTTCGGGTGTGGGTGCGCGCATCATCCCGAGCATGATTAATGTATGTACCAATACATCCCCTTCGGGATGAAATTCAGGTGGTTGAGGCGTGCCTTCCAGTTCCAGGGTCTCCGGTATCACCCATTCCATCAGCCCGGTGTCGAAGAGCCATTTGACGCCCTGTGGGGCACCGCCCTCCGTCAGAATCTTGAGGATCTCGTCCCGAACCCGTTCATTGCTCACATCCTGAATTTTTCGGCTCATCCGCAGAATCGCGTGCCTGGTCCCGTCCTCCAGTTGCCATCCCAGGCGGCAGGCAAACCGAACGGCACGCATCATCCGCAAATGATCTTCAAGGAACCGGTCTTCCGGTGACCCTATGGTTCGGATGATTTTTCGATTCAGATCACCCAGGCCCCCTACATAGTCCAGTAGTTGATCTCGGGCAGGATCCCAGAACATGCCGTTTACGGTAAAATCACGCCTTTTGGCGTCTTCCTTTTCATCCGTGAACACGACCTGATCCGGGTGCCGCCCATCGCTATACCCAATGTCCTTGCGAAATCGGGCGACTTCGTGAAGGTGGTCCCCGAGAGGGACGAGAACCACGCCAAACCTGATGCCAACTTTGGTCGCATTTTGAAAGATGCCGATCACCTCATCGGGATCGGCATCGCAAGCAATATCATAGTCTTTGGGTTCGAGGCCAAGCACCATGTCCCGAACACAACCCCCTGCAAACAGTGCGCGGTAACCCTTCTCAGCGAGCCTGCGAACAATCTCTGTTGCTGTATCCCTGGGGTTCATTGCCCTTTCACGAACCCAAAACCGGAACGCGTTCAATCTGGGCACCCAGTGAACGTAGTCTGGTGTCTATTCCTTCATGCCCCCTGTCGATCTGCTCGATATTTCGAATCACGCTCTCCCCTTCCGCACAGAGACTCGCAACCAGCAGAGCGACCCCGGCTCGAATGTCGGGACTCGTGATTCGTTCACCGTATAGATTGGAAGGGCCTACCACTACCGCTCGATGGGGGTCACACAAGATAATCTTTGCACCCATCTCGATCAGCCTGTCCAACCAGTACATCCTTTGCTCGTACATCTTTTCGAAGAAAAGCACCGTTCCACGGGACTGGGTCGCCACCATGATCGCCATGCTCATCAAGTCGGGAGGAAAGCCAGGCCAAGGATCGTCATACACGGTGTGGATGGCATTCCCTACATCTGGAACCATTTCCAATTTTTGGAAATTTGGAACCAGCAGATCCTCCCCATCAATTTGAACCTCTACCCCGAGCCTGTCGAACACCATCAGGCTGCAGCGCATGTTCCCGGGTGCCGCGTTTTTTATTCTAATTTCGCCATTTGTGACAGCGGCAAGTCCGATGAATGTCCCAACCTCAACGTAATCGGGCCCTATTGTGTGTGTTGCACCGTGCAGGGTTTTCACCCCCTCAACGGTCAATTCGTTCGATCCGATACCCGAAATATGGGCACCCATCGCGTTGAGCAGCTGACACAATTCCTGGACGTGAGGCTCGGCAGCCGCGTTTCGGATAACCGTAGTACCACTCGCCAGGGAAGCAGCCATAAGTGCATTTTCTGTTCCTGTAACACTTCTTTCATCCAGAAAGATATCCGCTCCCGTCAAACCGTCGGGTGCGCGCATGGCATAGATATGGTTCGTCCGGATCTTTCCACCCAGGGCCTCGAGCGCTCGAATATGGGTGTCCAGGCGGCGCCTGCCGATTTTATCGCCACCAGGACGCGGAACCGTGGCCTGACCGTGCCGCGCAAGCAGAGGCCCTGAAAACAGGAAGCTGCCGCGTGCCTTCATGCAAAGATCGGGATCGAGCTTTGTTTTGCTCAGAGAACCTGCACAAATGGTGAGCTCATCCTTGCCGGTCCATTCGACTTTCACACCAAGATCGTGAAGAAGCTCCGCCATTGTGAGGACATCACCTATGGTCGGCACATTCTTAAGCACAACTTCTTCATCGGTTAGCAATGTCGCAGCAAGAACAGCCAGTGCAGCATTTTTGTTTCCAGACGGGGTAACCGTCCCGGAAAGGGGGTGTCCGCCCTCAATGACGAACTGTTCCATATGGGATCCTCCGGAGATATTCGGAGGGGAGTAGGAAAGGGTGATAGCGTCTTTCGTGGTATAAGTTAAACTATAACATATCTTTGAGAAAAATCAAGAGGAAAGACGGAGACTTAGGGGCATATCTTGCAAGCGAGGGCGAATGACCTGAAAAGCCTCAAGTGGCACTCATTTCCTGAAACAGCTGGCCGCAGCCGGCGGAAATATCTGTGCCCTTGCTGTAACGAACAGTCGCGGTGAGAAATCCATCTGTAAGGACCTGTAGGAATGCATTTATGGCGGATTGAGAGGGGCTTTCGTAGGGGGCATCGGGGATCGGGTTCCAGGGAATCAAATTGATCTTGCACGATATGTCTCTGACCAGCCCCACGAGCCTACGAGCATCCTCTATTGAATCGTTGAACCCGTGAAGCAATACGTACTCGAAGGTAACCCTTCGATTGATCTTCTTGTGGTAAGCACGGACAGCATCCAGCAACTCTGAAATTGGCCACTTTTTATTTATTGGCATAATCTGTGAGCGTTGTTCATCGGTGGTGGCATTCAGTGAAACTGCGAGACCCACCTTGAGACCCTCGCGAGATAGCTTGAGGATACCGGGTACCTGCCCAACCGTGGAAAGCGTGATTCGCCGGATCCCCACCGCGGGTCCATAGTCAAGATTCATCAGCCGGATCGCACGCATCACTGCTTCGAAATTCAACAGGGGCTCTCCCATACCCATCAACACCACATTTGTCAAATCCTCGCCTTGCCCCAAAAGAGACCTGCGAACCTTGATCAGTTGATCCAGAATCTCAGCAGCTGAAAGGTTTCGAATCAAACCCATTCGACCGGTTGCACAGAAGTGGCAGTCGAGGGGGCAGCCCACCTGGGATGATATACAAAGCGTACGTCTCTTGCCTTCCCGCATCAGCACACTTTCGATCCTGCTCCCATCCCGTAGCCCGAACAAATACTTGACAGTATCCCCTCCCGCACCTTGTTCTTGGACGATATCCAGATCTAGAATGCTGGCGCTTTCCGAAAGGGTTAGCCTCAGCTGTTTGGACAGGTTTGTCATTTCATCGAACTCTGTGACCCCCCTGTTATAGATCCAGGCCGAAATTTGCCGCGCCCTGTATGTCTCCAGCCCCAGAGTACCAACAAATGACTCAAGCTCATCCGGAAATAAGCCTTTAAGTTCTGTCCTGCCGTCCGACTGCTGAATCGAGTCCACCAGCTTGCCCTTTCTTTGAACTTGGTCTGGAGATTACATTACTCAACTATGCTGCCGTTTGCAAGAAAATTGAGGTTGACATGCACCAGAATTTGTACTATCTTCTGGTCCGTAGTCCTTAAAGAAATAATAAGTTACGTAAAATCGACAACTTCCCCTTGTAGATGCCGGTGGCCCCCCCAGTCCCACACAACCCGGTCTTGATCCAGCTTGGAATCCTATGCGAATGTACGACTTCGACAGCCCGACTGACCCACCGAATCCTCCAAGCAGGTTCAGGAGGAAGAAATGGCCGCTTGCGCTGATCCCACTAATCTTCCTGGTATCTCTGGGTGGCATCTGGTCCACCCGCGGGCAGAGCCAAGAGGCAGAATCTGTTCAGCCGCTCATAGCGGAACAGGACACGACAGCGCTGCCTGATACCCTGATCATTTCTGATCCTGACCCGGATCCCGAGTTCACGCTGATCAATGGAAAGATTGGCCGAAGGGAGTCATTCTGGGATGCCCTCAATCGGGAAGGTCTTGGCCGCACCCAGGTCATTGAGCTTGTGTCCTCGATTAGAAAGGGAGTACGTAGAGCCGAGTTCAATCCCAACATTGTGCAAAAAGGCGACACCTACAAAATCGAGATGGACAGCCTGGATGTCATCCAGAATTTCGAATTCGTCAAGAGGGGATCCATTGAGAGCAGGTTTGTTACGCGCCGGGAAAATGGTGCGCTAAGGTCATGGAAAGAAGAATTACCACTGGATAGACAGGTGGTAGTCGTTTCAGGTGAGATTCGGGATATGCTCTGGAACGCGCTGATCAAGACGGGCGAGAATCCAGCAATCCTCAGCTCCAAACTTACCGACATTTTCGAGTACTATGTAGACTTTATGGTGGATTGTCGGGTAGGAGACCAGTTTTCGCTGGTTGTTGAAAAATTCTACAGGGATGGGCAGCTGGTTCGATATGGCGAGATTCTTTCTGCCAAGTATGAGTCCAAGCGAAACTCGTACTTGGCCTTCCAGTTTGAAACACCCGATGGCGACGATGCGTATTATAACCCTGAGGGGAAGTCTTTGAGAGGGCTGTTCCTCAAATCACCTCTGAATTATCGCCGAATCAGTTCGGGCTACTCTAACAGGAGGTACCACCCGATACTCAAGAAGCGGATTCCGCATCACGGGATCGATTATGCGGCCAGCTACAATACCCCTGTCTGGGCAACAGCAAGTGGGAAAGTGACCTTCAGGGGCCGTAAAGGTGCCCTTGGAAACTATCTGGAAGTACAGCACAAGAACGGATACAAGACAGGTTACGGACATTTGAGCAAATTCAATAGAAATGCAAAGAAGGGATCCTATGTTAAACAGAAGCAGATCATAGGATATGTAGGTGCAACGGGTCGAGCCACAGGTCCACATCTCCACTACAATTTTTTTGCAAAAAAAGGCAGCAAATACAGACTTGTGAACCCTGCCCGAGTCCTTCTCAGACCGACTGGCAAGCCCGTTCCGGATGCGCTGCGGGACGACTTCGAATATAAACGCGACAGACTCTGGGCGTTGCTGGAACAGGATTCGGGATCAAATGTTACCGCCACACTGAGCACTGAATTTGATGCTCCCCTCCCACCCTATCTTATGGGTGCCACCCGCTGAATTCCGTTTGGCCGTCTTGGGAACTCAAAACCAGGGAAAATCTACCGTGCAAGACGACCAGAATGCCTTTCTGGGGCAAATCGAGGACCTTTCAGAAAAAGACGGACGCTACAAGAGTACCGCCTACCTGTTTGTCTACGCCGCACTCGAATACCTGGTCAGAAAACTCAATAGAGACCACAGTGGGACGCCCGACGGACGACACGTAACGGGACAGGAGCTTTCTCTTGGTATCGCTGATTATGCGCGTGAACAATTTGGTCCCATGGCTCGGGCGGTATTCGATCACTGGGGTATTCACGCCACGGTTGACTTTGGGCACATTGTATACAATCTGATCGCGGCTGAACTGATGAACAAGACCGAAGAGGACAGCCTGGACGATTTTCGAGATGTCTACAACTTCGATCAGATGTTCGACCCCAAACGCATTCAGCAGTTCCCGGACAAACTGGATTTGGAACTGATGTAGCCCTTTCGTGCTTTAATAGATCACCTCACCAGCTAGAGGAACTTGCTTGAGAACAGCCTACTTCGATTGCGTCTCCGGCATCAGCGGCGACATGATTCTTGGATCTCTCGTTGATGCGGGGCTGGAACTGCCTCAACTTTCGGATGAACTCAGGAAGTTGAATCTGGATGAATTCGGCCTCACTTCGGAAACCGTCTCCAGGCACGGAATTTCCGGCACAAAGGTTACGGTTGTGTCCCGGGAGGGACACATACACAGGAACCTGTCATCTGTGCTGGATATCATCAACAGTAGCGATCTTCCGGACTATGCGAAAGAGAAGGCGGGAAAAATCTTCGAAAGGCTGGCAGAGGCTGAAGCAGACGTTCACGGCACCAGCACCGACGAGGTCCATTTTCACGAAGTAGGAGCAGTTGATGCGATCGTGGATGTTGTGGGTGCAGTAGTAGGGTTCGAGTTGCTTGGGATAGAACAGATAAGGGCATCGGTGTTACGATTCGGCCGCGGGACAACCACAGGATCGCACGGTGCCATGCCTATCCCGGTTCCTGCTGTGGTGGCGCTTTGCAGGGGGGTCCCATCTGAGCGAACAGACATTCCATTTGAACTGGTCACGCCTACAGGTGCCGCGATTCTCACGACACTTGCTTCGAATATTGGCGATCCACTGATCATCACGACGGAAAAAGTAGGATATGGAGCGGGCAGCAGAGACTTGGAGCAGGCTCCAAACCTGTTGCGCGTTGAAATTGGTGAAGTCAGCCCCACTCAGCGCAATGAACGTCTCATATTGATCGAAACCAACATCGATGACATGACACCAGAGATCTATGGATTCCTTCTTGAAGAGCTCCTCACAAATGGTGCCAAGGACGCATATCTCACGCCAATCATCATGAAAAAGGGCAGGCCCGGAATTCAGCTTAGTGCGTTGGCGGAGCCACACCTGGCCCCAAAGATGTCGAGCATCATGATTCGCGAAACCACAACTCTTGGAGTTCGGCGAACGCAGGTGGATCGCCTCGCGGTCTCTCGAACAAGTGGGACTCACCAAACCTGCTATGGGCCGGTTCGTGTGAAAATCGCCGATATCAACGGCAAGTCTCGCATCACACCAGAGTATGAAGATTGTGCGCGTATCGCCCGTGAAAAGCAGGTCCCTATTCTGGATGTTTACAAGTCTATAAAGACCGATTAGCCATTCCTGGGCCTAGCTGATCAGTCCAGTCCATCCATCCCTTCCAGTGCCTGCAGCAGTTCCTCCAGTGTCACGATCTCTCCCTCAGCACCTGCTTCCTCCAAACCTGTCGCGGACCCGGATTCCTTTATTCCAAAAACCATCGTCTCGAATTCGTGGAGGAATTCAAGACAATGCCACGACCCGGTTTTCTCAAAATCTTCCGTGCAAAGTTCACGAGGTATGGGGCACCCGTCATAAAGTTTCCGGGGACACGGTCGTCGTTTTTTAGCCATCTTCAACTCTCATTTCTCAAAGAATTTTCAAATATTGTTTTACCTCGTATTCGGTGACCTGCGCACGGTAGTTAGCCCATTCTATTTTCTTGTTTTTCAGGAATTTCTGCAGAACCTGGTCCCCCAATGCACCGCGAAGAAGCTGGCTCCCCTCGGCACATTCGATCGCCTGAGACAAATCTTGCGGAAGCATCTCGATACCTGCAGCCATCCGTTCCTCGGAGGAAAGATCGGATACGTTCTGCTCGGTTGGCGGAGGAAGATCATATCCCTTTTCAATACCATCGAGACCGGCAGCAAGCATCACAGAGAAGGCCAGATACGGATTACATGCCGGATCCGGAGATCGGTATTCAACACGAACCGCCTGCTCCTTTCCAGGCCTATAGGCCGGAACTCTTACAAGGTCCGACCGATTAACCATCGCCCAGGATGCGAAAAGAGGCGCTTCGTAACCAGGAACCAACCGCTTGTAGGAGTTTACCCACTGGTTGGTCACAAGTGTGATCTCCCTGGCGTGTCTCAGCAGCCCAGAAATATAGCCTTTCGCAATCTTTGAAAGGTGATACCGGTCTTCGGGATCAAAGAATGCATTCCGTTCTCCCTTGAAGAGCGACATATGGGTGTGCATTCCGTTACCGTTTTCTCCGGAAATGGGTTTGGGCATAAATGTTGCCCATACCTTGTGCTTTAATGCGATCTCCTTCACAACGAGCCGGTAGGTCATCGCATTGTCAGCCGTGGTAAGCGCGTCGGCATACAGAAGATCGATTTCGTGCTGACTGGGTGCGCCTTCGTGGTGGCTCGAGGCCACTTCGATACCCATGCCCTCAAGGGAAAGAACTGTCTCCCTTCTGAGATCACTGGCGACGTCCAGTGGGGTCAAATCGAAATAGCCGCCCTCGTCCAACCCCTGAAGAGGCAGATCCGTATCTTTGAAGTAGAAATATTCCAGTTCCGGGCTCACGTAGAATGTAAATCCCAAATCCGAGGCCCTTTTCAAATTCTTCCTTAGCACCCACCTTGGATCTCCCTGGTATGGATTCCCGTTGGGTTCCATGATATCGCAGAACATCCTTGCTACAGTTTCTGTCTCCTGCGGGCGGAAGGGAAGGATCTGGAAGGTATTTGGATCCGGCAGGGCAATCATATCGCTTTCGTCGATCCGGGCGAACCCCTCCACGGATGAACCATCAAATCCGATCCCTTCATTTAGGGCTGCCTCCAGTTGTTCAACCGGAATGGCCACACTCTTCAGAAGGCCCAGAATGTCGGTGAACCAGAGTCTGATAAACTTGACCCTGTGATCCTTGGCGGCGTTCAGCACATATGGGTTGCTGCCTTCGTTCATATTTTCACTCACTCGGTTGGCTGTAACAATAGGTGACCCATGAATCATCAATGAGGAGGGAAAGTATCATCGTGATGTTTCGCGATTGTTTCAGAATGATTAAAAGTGGATGAACAGCAAAAGGAGCACAGGAAATGTCCTGTGCTCCTTTTGACAGATCTACTCGAATCGTTGGTTATTGCACTCTTTTCCAGTGATCAACAAACCGATCTGGAAAAGAGGACACCATCTGATCTCCCCGAAATTCCTCGAAGTATCCACGTTCGTGGGTAATCCTTATCGCTCCGTCAGCAAGTGTGATTTTTCCCTTTTCCGATTTCGCCTTCGGGTAAATCGTCAGCGGCGTTGCCGCAGACGACCGGTATCCCTGGCGAATCAGCAAATAGCGGCTTCTGGTAATCGCAGATGTAGAAATCTCATATTTGCTGGCTGCATAGTCAAATGTGCGAACCCCTGTATCCAGATTATTTACCAGGACATTCAAGGAAACGTGCGCCTTCCGGGAGTCGATGGGCTCCCACGAGAACACACCGGAGATGCTTGGAGAACGGAGTTCGGTTCCGTCTGGCAGCTGTCTGGATTCCAACACCCAGGTTCCCGCCAATTGATGTTGCATCTGTGCTAGCCGATCACTACACCCTGAGGCACATCCCAGAACGACGAGACCTATGGAAATCCATCGCTTCATTACCACCCTCCTCCGGCCAGCAAGAAAAACCAAATCGAACAAGGCAACAGCACTGTTGAGCGAATTACAGTATATTTGCGACGGTCCTGCATGTCAAGAGAAAAAGGCCCCGGAGACACGCTCCAGTGCCCTTGATGATTTTGCGATATTGGTTGCTATTGCACGGAATCTTTTAGCGCTTTTCCTGCCTTGAATCGGACGGTCTTGCTTGCAGCAATTTGAATGGTCGCACCCGTCTGGGGGTTGCGGCCAGTTCGTGCCGCTCGACTGCCTACGGAGAAGGTTCCGAACCCGGAAATGGAAACACGTTCTCCCTTCTTTAGCGCGCTGGCTATTTCTCCCAACACTGCATCTAGCGCTGCGCCGGCTGCGGTTTTTGTAGTATCGGCTTTATCAGCGATTAGATCTACCAAATCTGCCTTATTCGGCATTGTCTCACCCCCTTTCAAAGTCGACTAAATATAGGTCCGAATCGGAGGGTTTGTCAAGAAGGGCTCCCAATACTTGCCCGTATCAATACCAACTTTCTCCTTGAATATAAACGGGTTATATCCTATATTTTTTCTTCTCGCAAACGTTCGGTCAGTCCTAAAAACGCCATATCTGGAAAAACTTCCATGTCCGTCCGATCGCTAACTCAGAATGCCTTGCTCACCGCCCTGGTCGCAGTCGCCACGCTCACACTCCGCATTCCCATGCCGGCAACACAGGGGTACCTCAATCTGGGCGACGCCGGCATATTTGTAGCAGCATTGATCTTTGGACCCAGAACCGGAGCAATCGCCGGCGGAATCGGTTCCGCAATGGCTGACCTGATCGGTGGATATCCTCACTGGGCACCCTTCACGCTCCTGATTAAGGGTTTCGAGGGTTATTTGGTTGGCATCGTCTTCCAGTCGTTCCTCACCTACAGGTGGCAGGCCTTGTGGACCATTTTCGCCGCCGGTATTGGTGGGGTGTGGATGGCAACAGGTTACTTCGTTACAGAAACATTCATGTACGGCTGGCAACCGGCTCTGGCGGCCTTGACCGGGAATCTTCTTCAGGCATTGGGTAGTCTTTTGATTGGCGTCCCGGTTGCATCTGGCCTCATCCGGACAGGACTTGGCAAACTTCGAGAAAAAAAATAAGGCGCAGGAGATAATCCGCTGCGCCTTGCTTTCCAACTTGTGACCCGATCGATTCTTCAACAAGCCAAACGGGCCTTTCCGCTACCGTTCATCTGCAATGCCGCCCGAACATCTGAAGCCGTTTCTGCACCCAGGATCTTCTCTCTCACCGTAGCCATTCTCAGCAAACGGGCAATTTCTGCAACTGTCTTGAGATAGTTGTCCGCGTGAGTATAGGGCCAGGCCACCAGTATCAAGATGTTAACCTGCTCCTTCTCGCCCCATTCGGTCTCCCCCCACTCGATGCCTTTTTCGGAGACACCCAAACAAATAACGGGTTCCTTGACCTTTTCATCCCGGTAATGAGGAAGAGCGACTCCTTCGCCTACCCCGCTTCCAAATCTGGATTCCTTCTGAAACACGGCTGAGAGAAACTTGCGAAAATCCGGTATCTCAGCAGAATTCTCGACGAGGGCAGCCAACTCGCGCAAACCCTCAGCTTTATTCCTTGCGGTCATATTCAGCAGGATGCGATCTTCTGTGAGATAACGCAAGACCATATCCGACATAACGCCTCCCTCTCCCCCGAGAAGATGCCCTATGCGGACTCCAGCAATGGCTCCAGCTGGGTACGACGCCTGGGGTGTCTCAGTCGTCTGAGTGCCTTTTCTTTGATCTGGCGAACTCGCTCTCTGGTAAGACTGAACCTTGCTCCGATCTCTTCAAGCGTCATAGATTCCTCGTCACCAAGCCCAAAATACAGTCGCAGAACTTCCGACTCTCGGTCGTCAAGCGTGTCCAGCACCATTTCCACCTGGTCCCGTACCGATTCGTCTACCACATCGATATCAGGTGCCTTCTGATTGTTATCCGGAAGTACGTGCAGCAAACTGTGGTCGTCGTCTTCGCGGAAGGAGGCATCCAGGGACCAGACATCTCTTGCTCGCAGCAGGGTATCCTTGACCATCTCCACAGAAACGCCCAGCTTTTCTGCAATGGTCTCTGGTTCTGGATCGGCCTCGTGCGACTGTCGAAGTTCTCTCGAAACCTTCGAGATATTATGCAGCAGATCAATCCGGTTGATGGGTAGCCGAACCACACGTGAATCCTGTGCCAGACTCTGGTGTATGGCCTGACGAATCCACCAGACAGCGTAAGAAATAAACTTGAATCCTCTTGTACCGTCAAATCTTTCAGCAGCGGTCATCAGACCCATATTTCCTGCGCTGATCAGATCGGCCAGGGGCACGCCGTGGTTCTGATACTCGCGTGCTACACTCACAACAAAGCGGAGATTGGCCGCAACCAGGGTGTCTCTGGCTCTTTGATCGCCCTTCTGAATCCGTTGCGCCAATTCGATCTCTCTTTTTGCGGAAAGCGGCCGGGATGAGGCAATATCCTTCAAATAAAGATCCAGCGACTCGCTATCTTGAATCATAATTCCTGCCACGGCATGTACCTCCTGGAAAAGTTATGGGGAATAACTTGGTAAGACCTGCCGCCCACCATCTGGGGTGGGAGTGAGTTCATTTGCAATTTTCTCATTCAGACGCCTCGAGAGATAACCGCAGATCTCTTCTGGAGTTCCACATCTCATTAGCCCCGGCCGGAAGTCCGTGTCCTGGAAAAGGGAAGCCAATTTCGCGAGCACGGGGATATACGGCGAATCACCAATCACCGGGACGGCCATCAACGCAATGATATTCACGGGTGCGGGGAATCGCTCGGACCCAAAAGCCACACCGTGCCGCGATAGTCCGAAAGCCAGTCCCAGCTTCGAAACAGATCGACACCTTGCGTGCGGAAATGCAATGCCTGTGGCCATAACTGTGCTCTCCAGGTGTTCACGGTCGAGAACCGACTGAAGAAACGGCAGACTGTTTGCCACAAAACCAATTAAGTGTAGCCTGTCCACAAGTTCCTTTATGGCCCCCATTCTCTCGGTTGATCTAATGTTGGGAATCACCAGACCCGCCTCGAAATCCAGGGGCAGTACATCTCCAGAAAAACTGTTCGATCGATCCGAAGATTTGCGTTTCTGTTTTATTGGTGCCTCATCCACTGCGCTTCTCCAAAATATATATTTATTTATTATACACTTAATAGTCTGAATCAAATCCAACGTGCAGAAATTGCACTCGCATTCGAAATTATAGGGCAACAAATTGGATCACAGGCCATCTGTTTCATCAAATATGGCCAACCGATAACATTTTCTGGTGCGGTGAAGTAACGCCCAACAAATCCTTTATTATTCCACCTAATTGTATTAGCAACTATAATGCCAGAATTTTACCTAATTACGACAAGCTGTTGTTATACAAACATATACGCCATGTGACCAAGATCACATGGCGTATATTACATCGTTAAAATTACTTCTGGAGTGCAACTATTGCAGACTTATTGCCGTCTCACAGTGCAATTATTGCACACAGACGATATCTGGACATCAATCCTCCTTCATCGTGTTCAGAGAAAATTTCTTGATCTTATATTGCAATGTGCGAAGGCTGATCCCGAGAATCTCTGCCGCCTGTTTGCGATTTGCAGTCACGTGGCGCAGAGTCTGTGTAATGAGCTGTTTCTCCACATCTGCAAGCGACGATCGGAGAGGGAACGTGAGTTCTTCGAGTTCGGGTTTTGCAGCTCTGACCCTGGAAGGCAACCTCTCCGTTTCAACCTCTTCATCTGGACAAGTAACCACAATGCGTTCCACAACGTTCTTGAGCTCCCTCACATTTCCCGGCCAGGCATAATTTAATATTGATTGCATCGCGTCGGGTGTCAGTCGCTTGCGTTTCTTGCGGTGAAGGAGGCATAACTGATCCAGGAATGTCTCAACAAGAAGAGGTATATCCTCTCGACGATCCCTGAGGAAAGGCAATCGCACGGGAACGACATTGATCCGGTAATAGAGATCTTCCCTGAATCGACCAGCCTGAACTTCTGCCTCCAGATTTCGGTTGGTGGCAAAAATGAGTCGGACATTCGATGTCACCGGCGAGTTGCTTCCCACCGGATTGAACACCTTTTCTTCCAGAACACGGAGGAGGTCCACCTGGTTCGACAGAGGAATTTCCCCAACCTCATCCAGGAAAAGTGTGCCTCCTTCCGCAACAGCGAATCGCCCGGGCTTGTCTTGGTGAGCGCCGGTGAACGCACCGCGCCGGTGCCCGAACAACTCACTCTCAAAAAGCGTCTCCGGAATGGCGCCGCAGTTCACTGAAATCAGCGGCTCATCTCTTCGGCCGCTTCTTTGATGAATTGCCCGGGCAACAAGCTCCTTCCCGGTTCCGGTATCCCCCGTGATCAGTACGGGCACATCCGTCATTGCCGCTTGTTCCAGGGTGTCGCAGACCTGCTGCATCGGAGGGCTTCGGTGAACGATTTCGCCGAATGTCTCGGTAGATCCAAGTCTTGCCCGCAACTCCTTGTTTTCTGAAACGAGCGCCTGATGTTCCAGGAGGTGACGAAGCGACAGGTGCAACCGCTTCAGGTCCACAGGCTTCGCGAGATAGTCATAGGCCCCCAGGCGCATCGCATCAACCGCCGTTGAAACCTCGCTGAATGCGGTAATAATGATCACCCCGGTATCCGGACTTTTTTCCTTCACCTGTCTCAGCAGACTCAACCCGTCCCTCCCGGGCATCTTCAAGTCGAATATTGCTGCGTGATACACCTGGTCCGTCAACAGGCGGGAAGCTTCCTTACCATCATAGGCCACATCCACCTCATAGGAGGCTTTCTGGAGTGATTCCTTCAGACCTTCGCAAATATGGTATTCGTCATCTGCAACGAACACACGGATTCCTGTCGACTCACGATTGGCCATCATCACCTGCCCTGGAAACTGCTCGCAATAGACTGCTGTCCGGTTCACTGTCAATCGCCGGAAGGAAAATATCGAACCGTGTTCCTGTAGCCTGTTCACTGCTTAAATCGATATGCCCGCCGTGCTGATAAATGATTCTCTGAGCAATGGACAGTCCGAGTCCGGTACCCTCATCTCGCGTGGTATAGTAGACCTCGAAAATCCTGTCAATTTCCGATTGGGGAATTCCACAGCCTGTATCCGAAAGCGTGAGGCACACCCCGTCCTCGGTCGGGCGGGTCCTGGCTTCAACCACGCCTTCTCCTTCAATGGCTTGAAAAGCATTGACAATAATGTTGAGAACCGCCTGGCCAAGCTGACTCTCGTCTCCTGAAACCGGAGGCAGATTCTCCCCAAGCGATACAGACAGAAATATGCCTTGTTCTCGTGCTTCTGGCATAACCAACTCGAAAACGTGCCGTACGACATCATTCAAGCAGACTGACTTGAGATTTAGTTTCGGTGTGCTGGAGAATCGCAGGAAATTTTGTACGATCCTGTCGAGGCGCTTCATTTCCAATTGGGCAATATTCAGACGTCGGCTGATTGATTCACGAAAGGACGGCTCCAGATCGGAAAGGTCCTCCTCGAGCAATTGAAGCTGAATACCTATGGCGCCAAGGGGGTTCCTTACCTCGTGCGCGACCGATGCCGCCAACCTGCCAAGCGCGCTCATCTTTTCCAGCTGGAACATTTCCCATTCCGCCCGTCGCAGTGTGGAAACATCCTGCATGGAAACTACCAGACCGGTCTCAATACCCAGATCCAGAGGCGCGGTGCTGACTGCGAGCCGTTGAGTATCATCCCAGAGGTTTGCGTCCAGAGGTTCTGTGGGATGATCCTGAAACTTGCCATTGAACCCGTCTTTAAGTAAGGCGAGCAACTTGCTTCGAACCCTGAACAGGTCTTCTGCGGATTCGCCCACGACACACCTGTTCTCCCAGTTCATCATTCTGACCGCAGACCGATTGGCAAAAAACACCACCGCCTGACTGTCAAACGCAACAATCCCCTCGTGCAGACCGTCCAGAATAGCCCTCGGTTTGCCCAGTTCCATACTCGTTTCACACCCCCTGCAGAGGCCATTTAAAACACCCTCGCTCATCCAGAACCTATGCAAGCCAAGGGGAAAAGGCAAGGCCATTTGAGTCCTTCAAAGGGCTTGACAGGCGCCAATGTGCGGCGCTATGTTAGCCACAAATGAACAACGACATCGACAAGCAGCTTCTCCAATTACGAGAGGCCGAATCACGTGCAAACAGCAAGGTACAGCGGACCCTTGCCATAAGAAAGGTGCTGGAACAGAGTTGGGATATTATCCTTGCCAACATCGGTCCGGATCGTCTGGAGAAGAGATCGTCCGATACCTTTCCTGCACAGGGCGGATTCGCTGATACGCCACCTGCACGAGGAAGCCTTTGCGCTCCATCGGTCCTGCAACAAGGGGTACGCGATCCTGGCTCTTGGCGGGTACGGCAGAGGCACACTGAACCCCAGGTCGGATATCGACATCCTGTTCCTCTATGAAAAGTTGGACCCGCAGGATCCTGTAACCCGTCACGTGCTTCATTCCCTGTGGGACCTGGGTTTCGACATGGGTCACAGTACGCGTAGCCTTTCCGACTGCGTTGCAGCAGGAAAGGAGGACGATGAATCCCTGACTTCAATGCTGGAAGCGAGGTTCATTGCAGGGGACCACGCCCTTCTAGGAAGTCTTGAGAAATCCATCAACAGAAATTTTCTGGGGCGAAAGGTTCAATCGTTCATTACTCGGAAGCTTGACAAGCGACGGCTTCGTCACGCACGGGCGGGACTCTCTGTGCAACTCCTGGAGCCGAATGTGAAGGAGAGTCCGGGAGGACTGAGAGATTCCCACGTTGTCGGATGGCTTCTGAAGGCGGTGAACCGGAAGACCGCCCCTGCCGGCCTATTTGAAGACCACCTCCTGAATCGGGCGAATTACGATTTGTATTGTCGCGCAATCGATTTCCTGTGGCGTATCCGGAATGAATTGCACTTCAATACAGACAAAGCCTACGATGTGCTTGAGCACGATCTCCAACCTGTTGTCGCCGATGCACTTGGATACGAAAGCGATGAACAGATGCTTGCCGTAGAACGATTCATGCGCGACTATTATCTCCATGCCAGGAACATCAAACACCTTACAGATCTGCTCTGCGAACAGTTTGAAGGCTCGCCTTCTGTAGCTAAGCGAACGGTCGGCCTCATTGCTCGAAGGCCGCTTGACGATGGCGCGATACTGACCCACACGCATCTTGGTTTGCCAAGACAGAGAAAACATTTTTTCGAGAAAGATCCATATCGTCTGCTCCGCCTTTTTCAGGACAGTCAACGATTCGGAGTTCCGCTGAACGAACCCGCCCACCAGTCCATAAAGAGCCATGTTCACCTGATCGATGATGCCTTCAGGAAATCCAGGGCCGCTGCAAAGCTTTTCTTAAGTATCATTAGTGCGCCGCAAGGAGTCGCAAGCACCCTGCACATCATGCATGAACTGGGCGTACTTGGACAGTATATCCCTGAATTTCAGAGCATCGACTGCCTTTTCCAGTATAATCGCTACCACATATACACGGCTGATGAACACACTCTGGTGGCCATAGAGACGCTCGAAAATATCGGAACGGTGACAAGAGCCGAAGCCAACGCAAACTTGAAGAGGGCATTTTCAGATATCAAGCGAAAGGACCTCCTCTATCTTGCGGTCCTGATGCACGATGTTGGAAAGGCTGCCAGAGATGATGACCACAGCACCACCGGAGCAGGAATCACCCGGAAATTTCTGAAGCGACTCGGCCTATCGCCTTGTGAGATCAAGACTGTCGTCTTTCTGGTTCAGCATCACCTCTCCATGTCCCATATTTCCCAGCGCCGGGACCTCTCTGACGACAGCATGATTCGTGAATTCGCTTCCCGGTTCGATGACCCCGACACGTTGCGAATGCTCTATCTGATAACATTTGCGGACCTGTCTTCGGTGGCCCGATCTGCCTGGA
>Ga0114999_10000232_pt1 | contig 82543 bp, 82 predicted proteins | sample ArcticOcean_MG_C_3_FD_89820 | JGI IMG/M metagenome (GOLD analysis project Ga0114999, IMG submission 89820) | Marine microbial communities from western Arctic Ocean - ArcticOcean_MG_CB8_126 | ecosystem: Environmental > Aquatic > Marine > Oceanic | place: Arctic Ocean: Canada Basin | collected...
TGCGGCCTGCGCTGTGTGTACCACGGGTGGAAGTTTGACGTGAACGGCGACTGCGTGGATATGCCGTCCGAGCCGGCAGAGAGCAACTTCAAGGACAAGGTGAAGATTAAGGCGTACGCGTGCCAGGAGCGCAACGGCATCATATGGACATACATGGGCACCCGCACAGAGCTTCCGCCTCTGCCCGATATTGAGCCCAACATGCTTGATGAAGATGCGGAACAATCCGTGTGGACAGCCATGCGTGACTGCAACTGGGTTCAAGCCCTTGAGGGTGATATAGACACGTCCCATCTGGGGTTCCTTCACCTGGGAAGCCTGGATGCAGAGAATATGACACCGGGCTCCTTCGATTACTACACGGTCAGAGAGCGCTCACCGTTGGGATTCGATGTTGAGGAGACCGACTACGGCACATCCTACGGCGCATGGCGCACTACGGACGGCGACGAGATCTATTGGCGGATCGCCCACTTCCTGTTCCCGTTCTACACCATGATTCCCACCAGCATTCTTGGAGTGCAGGTGCTCGTTCGAGCATGGGTGCCCATTGACGATACCCACACCATGTTCTGGAACATCTGCGGAGCTAACCCTTTCCGAGGCGGCATCGGCACCGGCAAAAAGGGTCAACAGGCAGGCGGCGCAGCAACGGATGTCGATTATATTCCCAACACCAGTGATTTCCTGGGGCGATGGCGTCTGGAAGCCAACGTAGAAAACGACTATAAGATTGACCGCGAGGCCCAGAAGAGCAACAAGATATATACGGGCATCTCCGGTATCCACCTCCAGGACCAGGTGATAACAGAGAGCATGGGCGCCGTCACTGACCGTGTCCGTGAGCACCTGGGTGCCAGCGATTCCATGGTGATCAAGACCCGTCGCAGCATAATCAACGCTGCCAGAAGCTTGCAGGAAGGTGTTACGCACCCCACTGTAGACCACCCGGAATTGTACCGAGAGCGGTCCGGTGGCACGTTGCTTCCCAAGGGGAAGAGTTGGTTTGAAAGCACTGCAGAACTACGGAAAGCCTTTGTTGATCGCCCCGAACTAGCAGGCACTGACAAGGGTAAGAAGGGCTAGCCCTTCACCCTCATTCCTGCCGGTTTTTGAAAGTTATTTCCTACCGGATATGCAAAAGAGGGTCTCCTTAGGGAGGCCCTCTTTCTATTTGTTTCACATTATTGAGGATATTGTTCTACCAAAGAATTGACGGCATATCCGTGCCAGGAGCGAAATGGGGTCATCTGGACCTACATGGGCCCTCGCACAGAGTTGCCGCCCCTACCGGACATTGAGCCGAACATGATGCTGGAAGGTTCCGAGTGGTCGGTATCCACCGTGTTGCGCGATTGCAACTGGGTGCAGGCGCTAGAGGGCGATATCGATACATCGCACCTTGGCTTCCTGCACTTCGGTAGCGTCAACTCAGAGGATCTCACCCCCGGCGCATTTGACTACCTCACGGTCAATCCGCGGGCTACGATGTGGTTGATACGGACTACGGCACCTCGTACGGCGCTTGGCGGCCCACAACATCTACTGGCGCGTTGCGCATTTCCTGGCTCCGTTCTATTCCATGATCCCCACCAACGTGCTAGGTGTGCAGATCCTCGTACGTGCGTGGGTGCCAGTGGACGACACACACAGCATGTTCTGGAACTTCTCCGGGCCCAACCCCTTCCGCAGTGTCACAGGCACCAAGAAAGGCAAGGCACCGGGTGGAGCTACTGTGAACAACGACTTCATCCCCAATTCGTCTGACTTCCTTGGTCGATGGCGACTTGCCGCCAATGAGGGCAACGACTACCAAATCGACAGGGAAGCACAGAAGAACAACAAGATTTACACAGGCATCACAGGCATCCACCTGCAGGACCAGGCAGTCACAGAGAGTATGGGAAAGATCAGTGACCGCACTCGAGAGCACCTGGGAGCAAGTGATTCCATGGTCATCAAGACACGCCAGAGTATCATGCGGGCTGCGCGTAACTTGCAGGAAGGCATCATCCCACCAACGGTTGATCGCCCGGAGCTGTACCAGGAGCGGTCAGGAGGCGTCATCCTTCCCAAGGACGCCAAGTGGTACGAGGCCACCAAGGAGCTAAGGAAGGCCTTTGTTGACCGGCCAGAGTTGGTGGGTACTGATAAGGGCAAGAAGGCCTAACCCCTACCCTATAGAGTAAAAGAAGAGGGCCTCCATATGGAGGCCCTCTTTGTTGTCTGGTGTGTCAGTCCTTATTTTTCGGACTCTATCAACCGGGCGGGCCGTGGTAGTTCCTCCGGGTCGACTGGGATTTCGATGATGGCCGGGACGTTGCCCGCCAAGGCCTCTATAACCACTGCACCGATGTCCTCGACCTTATCCACGTAGTAGCCCTTCGCACCGAAGAGCTCGGCCAGCTTATCGAAGCGGGGATTGGTGATGTTGGAGCCGATAGTGCGGCCAGGGTAGAGCGCCTGTTGGTAGGCCATCTCCGAACCCCATACGTTGTTGTTCATGACAATGGTGACGGTGGCGATACCCTCTCGCACGGCGGTCTCAAGTTCCTGCACGTTGAACAGGAAGCCACCATCGCCGTGGATTGCGATAACTGGAGCGTCAGGCCTGCCGAGCTTTGCGCCAAGCGCCTCCGGGAACGCGAAGCCCAGGCCACCGAAGTCCAGCGGCGTGACCAGCGTGCGCGGGTTGCTGAAGTCGAGTCGATCATAGCCGAATGCGGGGCATGCTCCAGCGTCCAACGCCATGATGGCATCGGGCGGCAGCACCTTGCGTAGCTCCGCATAGACACGTTGTGGTTTGATGAGGTCACCACTCCACCCGCCCTCTTCGTCGATGCGAGCGCGGCGCTTTGCCTTAAGCGACTTCGCTTCGTCCGTCCAGCCGGGGGCGATGCCGGCGTTGGAGCCATCAGCGCGTAATCCATCCAGGATTCCCTGCAGGGCAGCCCCGGCGTCGCCCTGTATCCCCACAGCAATGGGGTAGTTGCGACCCAACTCCGTCTCATCTATCTCTATCTGAATAATTTTGGCGTCCGCGCTGATGTATCGGTTGTCGTAGAACGATGTGAAGTTGGACAGCCGGGTGCCGGCCGCAAGGATCACATCGGCCTGGGCGCAGATCTCGCCAGCTTCCGGTGCGCCAGCCCTGCCAAGTGGGCCCACGTACAACGGATGGCTGTTGGGAACAGCATCGTTGCGGCCATAGCTAGTAATCATTGGCGCGGAGAGCAGGTCAGCCAACTCAACCACCTGTTGGGTCGCATCGCTGTGGTTGACACCACCGCCGGCGATGATGATGGGTCGCTTGGCGTTCTTCAGCAGTTCAGCAGCTCGCTTGATGAGGGCGGGGTCGCCGGGCGAACGGTGATGGGCTCGATACGATTCGGGTGTCGCAAAATCCACCTCCACTGGCGATCCATCGAGCAGATCGCGGGGGATGTCGATGAACACAGGCCCCTTCTTGCCTGTCAGCGCAGTTCGGAAGGCGTGTCTGAACAGCTCCGGGATGCGGTCAGCCTTGTTGACCGTGATGGCCTGCTTGGTGATTGGCCTGAACATCGCAATGTGGTCGGTCTCTTGGAAGGCGTCACGGTAGATGACATCCCGTGCAGGCGCACCGGAGATGGCGATGACCGGAGAATGGCCCGTGTACGCCGCGTAGATGCCGGAAACCAGGTTGGTGGCTCCAGGGCCGTTGGTGACCAGGCAGACGCCGGGTTTGCCCGACGAGCGTGCGTAGCCGTCAGCCATGAACGCCGCACCTTGCTCGTGTCGGACGCTCACGAACTTGATATCGGGAGCATCGTAAAGGGCGTCCAGTATCTCCAGAAACGTGCCTCCCACAATACCGAAGACGTACTCGACGCCTTCCGCTCGAAGCGCTTCCACTACCGCCTGACCCGGTGTTCGCTGTGCCATAATACGTTTCCTTACATTGCAATTTGCTGTGCGGTCTTATACTATCTGGCCGCAACACTAAGGGCTAGACCATATGCAGGGGGCTGGCCTGCGGCGTATGACGGGAACGCAGCTGAGGCTGCGGAGGGCCGGGGTCTTTAGTCCCCTCGCCACAGCGATATATGCAAGGGACGCAGCTAAGGCTGCGGGAGGCAAACGTGCTAGGCGGTATCTTCTCAGTACTCTCAGCCATGTCCTTCGCACTGGGAGGCACCATGACCCGGCGAGGGATGATGCGAGCGTCGGCCTCCTACGGCCTGTACGTGACGGTCATCCTGGGCGTGCCCCTCTTCGCCGTGGCAGCCCTGGTTACGGGCCAGATATTCGACGCTGACGAAATTACGTCGAACGGCTACGTGCTGCTGGCTGGGGCAGGCATCCTGCACTTCCTGGTTGGTAGATACTGTGGATTCCGTGCGGTGGCAGCCATTGGCGCGAACCGGAACCAGCCCTTGCTCACTACGTCCATCCTGTACAGCGTCATCCTGGCCATCGTCCTCCTTGACGAGAGCATCACATGGCCGATGTTCTGGGGTATGGTGCTCATCGTGATTGGCCCAATGCTGATGATTGAGCGTGCCCGTAAGTCTGGAGACGCCACTGCGGTGGCGGGGAGCCCAAAGCCAAGCGGGTTGCCGGCGGCTGGTCTACCGTCAGACCCCTCTTCGACTGTCATAGACGCCTCCGCTGCACGTTTCGCTGGGGACGTGCGTGTGTCTGGAAAGGCCGGTGCGCCGGCGAGTTCGGCTCCCGCTGCCGCAGCAGCGTCCGCCTCTAAACCAGAGATGCCACCGCTCAAGATGGCGGAGGGCTACTTCTTCGGGCTGGCAGCAGCGGCGATCTACGGCAACACACCAATCATGGTTCGAGCGGCGTTGGAGGACTCTGAACTTGGCATCATGGGCGGCCTGGCATCGTACATGGCAGCAGCGGCGGTGCTGATGGTGACGTTGTTGGTGCCGGGCAAGCTGATGAAGGTGGCGGCGGAGCGCAAGACAGCGGGGCCATGGTTCTACGCCAATACGGTTGCCAGCTTCTTTGCGCAGATGTTCCGCTACGTGGCCCTGAGCATTGCACCAGTGACGGTGGTTGCGCCCCTGGCCCGCACGTTGGCGCTGTTCACGCTGGCCTTCTCGTTCCTCATCAATCGGAAACTCGAGTACTTTGGCGCGCGAGTGATTATCGGCATCCTGCTATCGGTGGCCGGGTCTGTGGTCTTAGTACTACAGGCCTAGCCCGCTGAGCGGGTTCTAGCTCCTGGCGGTTACCCAAGAGTAGTAGATATGCAAGGAATGTGGCTGCGCGTGTGCTGGGGACTGGCTCCCGATGAACCGGGACTGCAGCTTTCGGGCCAGAGGGCTACCCCCACCCTAACCCTCCCCCAACGAGGGAGGGTATTTAAGGAGATGTGCTATGGCGGATGGCTTCATCGACCTGGACTACTCGGAGTACCCGGCGGAGGTGATACAGGAGCGGGCATCGGCGTTCTACGAGGAGGCTCGTCGACGTCGTACGGTGCGCGACTTCTCTCACAGGGCTGTGCCTCGTGGGGTTATTGAGGCTTGCATCGCATCGGCGGGTACGGCTCCCAGCGGCGCGAATCAGCAGCCGTGGCACTTTGTGGCTGTGAGCGATCCTGCCATCAAGCATCAGATCAGAACTGCGGCGGAGGAGGAGGAGCGGGCGTTCTACGGGGGGAGGGCATCTGAGGAGTGGCTGTCTGCGCTGGAACCTCTGGGTACGGATGCTCAGAAGCCGTTTTTGGAAAGCGCTGCGTGGCTGATCGCGATATTTGGGGAATCGTACGGGGTGGCGGAGGATGGTGGCCAGGTGAAGCACTACTACGTGCAGGAGTCCGTTGGGATTGCGACGGGGGTGCTGATCACGGCGGTGCACCATGCGGGGCTGGCAACACTGACCCATACGCCTAGCCCGATGGGGTTCCTGAATTCTATCCTGGGCCGACCTTCCAATGAGCGTCCATTCTTGCTGCTGGTGGCGGGGTACCCGGCGGAGGGGGCGCAGGTGCCGGACATCGCTCGGAAACCGCTGGGAGGCATCGCTTCCTTTATCTAGCAAGGGCGTGCCCTGCGCGTATGTCTGGAGACGCAGCAGCAGCGGCGGCGGCGGCGGCAAGAAGTAGTCGCTAAGCCACGCATAAGAACGTAAACAAAGAGGCCCCTCGATCGAGGGGCCTCTTCTTTGTCTTGGCTAGGTCAGGGTCTCGGCTTTAGTCTCTAAGATGCCTAAGAGAAGATGGCGGGTTTGCTCTGGATGCCTTCCGGGTAGACGATCTCCGGGACGTTGTCCTGCCACTGCACCACCGGGAAGGTGCCTGTTGGGAGGCCGTCGGGGTCGAAACCAAGGGTGCCCATCACTGTCCTGAAGGAGCCGCTGAGCATCGTCTTGCGTATCGCCTCGTTGTCGAGGGAGCCGGTCTGCTCTACGGCCTGGGCCAGCACCTGCCCACAAGCGTACCCGCCGGCGGAATGGTACTCAGGCTTGATGCCATAGGCCTTGGTGAAGTCCTCAACAAACTTGAGGGAGCCGGGCCGAGGGATGGTCTCCATCCACGTGCATCGCATGAACAGGCCGGTTGGCTGATTGCCGCGCTGGGAGGGGTTATCGGACAGCCAAATCTGCGAGGGAGCGAACCCTGCCGCGATGGCCTTATCGATGGCACCTTCGGCGTCGGGCTCCCGAGCCTCCACGTCCCATAGCAACACGTCCGGATTGGCTGCGTACGCCCTCGCCAGGAGGTCGTCGTAGTCGACAGGCGGCTGACCGAGGCGTTCATTGAACACGATGTCCAGTCCCATCTTCTCCGCGTGGTATTCAACACCGAAGATGTGGCCGCCTCCGCGAGCACGAGCGGCACCGATGACGGCGATCTTGGAGATAGGCTTGGGATTTGCGGAGCTCTTCATGAACTCAAGGAAGCTCTGCATGTAGTCACGATCCACGCCCCAGCACAGGAACAGCCACTCACGGCCCTTGCGGAACATGTCTGACACGCTGCCGCTGCCCTCCAGCATGACCATATGATTTTTCTCAATCACGGGGGCTGCGGGCTCAATGAGCACGCTGTGGCAGGGGCCAAGCAACAGATCCACTTTGTCCTCATTGATGAGTCGATCGTAGTTGGCGGCGCACTTATCGCCATCGCCCTCATCGTCGTGCCAGACCAGCTTCACCTGGCGACCCAGCAGGCCACCGGCGGCGTTCAGATCGTTCACCCACAGCTCATAGGCGCGGGAGTACTGCAGGAACGCGGAATCTGCGTATCGTCCGGTCTTGGGCAGGCTTGCGCCCACCGTTATGTCAGCCATGATCTCCTCCTTGGTAGTTCTTAAGTTCAGGGATTGTATGCCCGATGTGGCCAAACGGGAAGGGCGGGCTTAAAACACTGTGATGGGGTTCAGTCATCAGCGGGCAAGTTCTCTTTAGCATGTACAGGCACTTCAAGTTCCAGAGTAGAGCGTGACCGGGGAACTGTCTTCAGCTCGAACTTAAGCTTCCACTCTATTCGATAATCTAAATCACTACTGGGTTCTCGAGATTCTCTGGCGACAACAGGAAGAATCAGCTTCACCGGGGTCTCATACCGATTCCCAACCACCATGTAGCCTTCCCCCATTTTGAATGACTCGGTACGACTAATGTCCCAATCATCTCCCCCCTCTAATTGGGGATAGGACATCAAATACATGAGTTCAACACTCCCTTGTCTCACTTGAAAGTCCTCTTCGGCATCGACAGAGACCACTGCTCTAATCTCGTCTCCAGGCTGGTAAGTTGCGTGGTTGGTCGTAATCGAGAGTGTTGCGTTAATCTTGCTATGGCGAAGGAGATTAAACCTGTAATACATGAAGCCGCCTGCTCCCAACAAAAGAATGGTCATGCCAATTGGAACAATCAAATTACCCGGCAAGGAAGCTGGGTTAAGGAGCAACAGCGGAAGCAAAAAGACACAGAAACCCAGGATTGCAAAAATCCCGAAACCCTTGGCGTTCTTTAAATCCTCTGATCTATCGTCAAGCCTGATGGATTTACTTAATCCTGGCTGCTCCATCCAACGACCTCCTTGTTGAACGCGTTAAAACACCGCGATGGGGTTCACCGGCGAGCCGGTGGCTCCTTCTATGCGAAGGGGGTTGATGGTCATCATGAACTCCCACTTACTCCGTTGTGCGCAGGCCTCAGCCAGTCCTTCAAGGTCGGCGTTATCGAGTATCCACAGCCCCATCGCGACGATGCCCACCTGATGCGTGGGGTTGGCCAGCTTATCGAAACCGGGATGCACCAGGCTGTTGCCGGTGTCAGAGCCGAGCACTGCTATCGAACGCTCATGGTAGAAGGGCAGGCAGTTGGCGTGGGTGCCCGTTCCGCCCTCTGTACTGATGTTCCATGCACCAAGCTCGGCACGACGTCGCAGCTGGCCAGTACGGATAAGGAGCACATCGCCGGGTTCAACGTGGACGCCCTGAGCCGCTTCGGCAGCCTCCAGGTCCTCTCGCAGCACTCCATCGCCGGGCTCCAGCCAATCCACGCCACGCAATCGAGGTATGTCCAGCAGTACGCCACGTGCCAAGACGCCGCCCTGGATGACCTCTATCGACTCCTTAGTTGCGCCGTAGCGGGTGGAGACCAGGCTTGATGGCCTATCGTTGTACATCCTTCCGTTGAAGAAGAAGTGGGAAAGACTATCTATGTGGGTGACGGTGTGCCCGTGGAACTGCACGCCAAAGAAGTCGGTGGCAGTCTGCGATGCGCGCGGCGGCCCCACCTTCTCGTCGTGAGCGTAGCCCTCGCCGGACTCAACCATGTAGTGCAACGGCTGCGCTGTTACGTCGGGCCCGGATCCGTTGCTGAGCGTTCGAGAGCAGGTGACCGTGACACCTTCCGATGCCAGGCCCGCTGCATGTAAGCGCGTCTCCGGCGTGATGTGGTTCATGGTGCCAAGTTCGTCCTCGGCACCCCATCGACCCCAGTTGCTCAGCGAGTTGAAATATTCTAGGACTTCTTCTTGCGTGGGTAGATTCGCCATAGTGCCTCCTGCAGGATTGATCCTGCATATTTATATGGGCCTGGCCTGCGGTATTAGACCGGGGGCACGTCCCCCGGAACCCCCTTGGATCCTTCGACAAACTCAGGGCGAACGAGGGGGAGGGGATTTAAAGAATGGGGCCACATCCCCCAAACCCCTTGCCAGAAGGGGACTCCCCTATTCAGGGAACGGGATCAGGATACGCTTGGGGCTGTGCTCACAGCAAGAAGGAGGGTGCTACCCATCCCCATTAGGAATGAACAGCACCCTCCTTGCTAGTCGGTTTTGTAGCCGGGGTTATGTCTTTACGCCGACCTTTACACCGGCCTCAATGTATGCTTCGCCGATGTTGGTGCACACCTCAACGTTTCCGTCGAAACGCACCTGATACTCGACGAGGCGTCCGTCGGCCCAGACTTCTATAATCTCTGCCTTGCCCTTTGGGCCTTCGATTACTGCGACTTGTTCATCAGCCATCGTTTGTTCTCCTGTAATGGAGCGTCTGAGAAAACCCGTTCTCCGTCTCAGGCCGCTCCCCTATGTGCCTCCCCTGGGTCCAGTAAATCGTTTAGACAGCCACTGAACCCGCTATGTTCTTCTTCAGGGCCATAGCCTTGGCTTCAGCAACAACCTCATCAATAGTGCCCTCTGTCTTGACGGCCCTTCCACTGTGGTAGGCATACGCTTCAGGCCGCCATGGCTCTTCGGGTTCGTTGCCTTCGGCCATGTTCCTTACGACCTTCAGCAGGCGTCTTCGCACCGCGATGATCATGAAGTCGGAGCTTGTCAGGTGCTCCTGGGTACGGTCGGCCAGAGAGCCCCACTGATCCTCCATCATTGAGATGTCCTGCAGCGGGAAGCAGCTCAGGCCTGAATAGTTGAAGTACTTCTGCATATTACGGTCGATCTGATAGTGGTTATGGATGTTTTTCACCGGCTGGAAGGTGCCTGGGATCATCTCCGGGAAATACCAGCCATCGGTCTTATAGGTCTCAATCTCGCTCTTGGGGATGGGCTCGTAGCTCCAACGCATCCGGTAGAACATCAAGCTGTGGTTGTCGATGGGCACCCGTATGTTCGTCGAGTAGGTGTTCGGCCCGGCCGTTGTCCCGGCCACGGGGAAAATCGGCAGCATCCAGGGAGAGACGCTGGCGAACTTGGTGCCGTCTGCCCGCTCGCCCGCCCGGACAAAGAGGAGGCCTGAATCAGAATCTTCTACCCTGCCCCAATTCTCTTTATCAGTCTCAGTCTGTCGTCGGGGTCCAATGGCCTTCGGAAAGGGCTCGTTCTCTGGAGTCGGCCGGTTGCGATTTTGGGACTGGATATTGACGTTGAACTGCGGGACCTGAGGTCCGCCGTCCAGTACGGTGTGCAGGAAAGGACCATGACCGGGATCGTAGTCGCCCTCCATTGCCTGTAGATAGTTACACTCCATGACGAACTTGTTCACATAGCGGTGATCCTCTGGCATGTTGCACCACTCGAACTCTGGGAAGGGCGGCTTGCTTTCTGCTGGTCCCATGTAAGTCCAGATGAGGCTGCCAGCCTCCACGCACGGATAGGATTTGATGTGTATCTTTTCCTTGAAAGCGTCACCCTCAGGCGCGTTAGGAATGTCAGTGCAGTTGCCGTCGACATCGAACTTCCAACCGTGGTAGATGCAGCGGATACCGCACTCCTCATTCCGGCCAAAGAACAGGCTAGCACCACGATGAGGGCAGTATTTGTCCATCAGCCCCGGTTTGCCATCGGTGTCGCGGAAAGCGACCAGTGACTCGCCTAGCAGCGTGAGTTCCAGCGGTGCGCAATCAGGACCCGAAAGCTCCTCTGCCAGCAACGCCGGAATCCAGAAGCGACGGAATACTTCACCCATTGGCGAACCCTTCTCGACATTCGTCAGTAACTCATTATCTTCCTTCGTTAACATACCTTTTACCTCCCCTTAAGCTGTTAATTTAGGGACCCAAAATTACAGATATGTTATACAGCGATTCAGTTTGTGTCAAACCTATAATTCGCCATGCAAAAGAGGGCGCCATCACCCCGCCTGGGATGGATAACGCCCTCTTTACTAATCGAGCTTGGTGTTAGACCGGCTACACCGCGAGTACTTCCTCCAACTCCTGAAGCACCTGGCGTGGAACGCTGTCCTCCTGCTCCAGTAACGCTAGGAAAACATGCTCGACGTCCCATTGGGCGTGGCGATAGCGCCGCACCAACTCCTGGGAAAACCGAAGCGCTTCCTTTGCTGATTCTGTGAATTTATCTGATTTCATTGTCATGATTCTCTCCTCCAGGGCTCGCCCTGGACCCATATGGCCTTCGGCCTTTTCTATGTGTATGGGTCAGTTTTGTGTCATCCAGGTTCTTTAGTAGGCTGACTAATGGATACCTGTGATGACAGGTCTGACTAGCCGTCTTCTGTGATTCGCTCAAGCTCTCCACGGAGTATTTCCACCGTGCCCTCTAACTGTTGGATGCGTTCCGTCAGTTTCAGGATCACATCCACTCCTGCCGCGTTCACGCCCATGTCGTACACCAGCGTCTTAATACGATGCAATCGCTCAATGTCCCGCTGCGAATAGAGTCGAATGTTGCCACCCGAACGCGACGGTTCTACCAGTTCGATGCGCTCGTAGTAACGCAAGGTTTGCGCATTCACGCCCACCATGCGGGAAACCACGCTGATCACGAAACATGGCTCGTCCCATTCCGGTTGACTTCTACTTGTCATCCTGGCCTCCTGTGTCTTTACGCAGACCCTTTAGTTGCTCAAAGAGCCCCCGTTCCTCGTTCGAGAGGGCCGTCGGCAACTCGGACTTGATGGTTACGTACAAGGTGCCACGGTCTGTTGTCGCGCCCAGCTTGGGCATGCCCTGGCCACCGAGTCGAAACACGCGGCCGTTCTGCGATTCCGGCGGCAGCGTCAACGCTACCTGGCCCGTCATTGTGGGCACCACGACCTCTGTCCCCAAGACCATGTCATACAGCGGCACTGATACTTCCGTATACAGGTCCGCAGCCTTCCGCTGGAACTTGGGATGGGTCTGCACCTGCACCACAAGGACTACCTGCTGCCCGCCGGGGGTCACACGAACCCGCGATCCGTTATCAACGCCTGCGGGAATGGCGACCTCGCCTCGAACGGGCTGGTAGGAGAATCCCTGGCTGAGACACTCAGGACACGCTGCGCCCTCTGCGATGCCGGTGCCGCCACAACGCGCACATGCGGTCTGGCCTGTCACCTGTAGTGCGCGGGTGGTTCCTTTAAAGGCTTCGTCCAGGGTGATTTCTATCTGTTGTTCCAATGGTGCAGGGCGTTGCTGTCGCGGCCGTTCACTGCCTCGACGGCCTCCGCCGCCGAACAGGTTGCCGAACATACTCCCGATGTCAGCGCCTCCGAACATGCTGCCAAAGGCGTCTCCGCCCGCAGGCCCTCTACGCCTTGACGTTGCCGCGCCGGGGCCGTGCTGCTGAACCTTCTGCCAGTTCTCACCATAGCGGTCATACAACTTGCGAGACTCCGCGTTGGACAGCACCTCGTTCGCCTCGTTGACCTCCTTGAAGCGATCCGCGCTATCGTCCTCCCCGGAGTTCACATCCGGGTGGTATTTACGCGCAAGTCTCCTGTACGCCATGCGAATCTGCTTCTCGTCGGCGTCACGGGGAATACCCAACAATTCATAGTAGTCCTTGGCCATGTATACCTCTCTAAGCTGGAGCATAGGACTTTATACGATACGTGTCAAGTTATTTAAATTTAATTTTAATAAATCTATTGACAATGCATAATACCGTGGGTAGAGTGGTTATGAACAAGCAACGCCGCCAGGCTTTTGCATTTGGCAGCACAACAACAGGAGGACAGCATGTTTTTGCAACCTTGGAGCCCATTCAGAGAACTACGCCACTTCAACAGGGCGGCCAATCGACAGTGGAGGGGCTATCCTCGATACGCCGTTGAATCGCCGAACCCTGAGCACTGGTCCCTTGCGGTTGATGTTGTAGAAGGTGAGGACACGCTCCTCGTGACCACATCGATACCCGGCATCAAGCCGGAGGACATCGAGGTTACCATCGAGGGCGATATTCTCACGATCAAAGGCGAGACGGACACGACCGACACTGAGGTCACGGATGAGAGCTACCGACTGCGTGAACGACGCACGGGCCACTTTCTTCGCACGATCCGGCTTCCAGACACCCTGGACACGGACAGCGCGGCAACGACCTACGAGAACGGTGTGCTTACCATCACACTTCCGAAGACCGAAACCAAGAAGGCCAAGCGCCTCACCGTGCAGAGCTAACCCTGCACCCAAATGCCCCACGGTTACCTAAGGCTGGTGACATAAAAAGAGGCCCCGAATGGGGCCTCTTTTTTGTGTTGCTATGCCTGGGACTGGCCTGCAGGCTTTAAACCGGGGGCACATCCCCCGGAACCCCGTGCCAGAGGGGAACCCCTCTGGACTCCCCGATGTTGACGGGCTTTAGTCTCCGCCGGAGCACATATGCTGGGGACTGGCCTGTGGGCCAGCGGCCTTTAGTCTCCGCCGGAGGCAATATACCGTCCTGCTTATTTCCTGGGGACGCCGGAACCTGCGCCGGTAGTGCCACCAGTTGTGTCCACAGCAGCGCCATCGCCGTCCCACCATGATGTAATGGCGTCCACTTCCACCATCTCCTCGGGCGTCAGCACCCACTCGGCGGCTTTGGCGTTGGCGGCGATGTACTCAGGCTTCTCTGCGCCGTTGATGATGGTGGTCACCTCCGGGTGAGACAACAGCCACGACAACGCAAGCTCAGCTACAGTATGGTCGCGCTCCTGGGCGAAACTTTCCAGCTTGAGCAGGAGGTTGTTTGACCGATCCGTGGTGATCTTGTTCACGATGCCAGTCGGCACTAGGTCTGACCGTGTGCCAGCAGGAGCCGCCTGTCCGGGGCGGTACTGGCCCGTCAGAAAACCGCCGGCCAGGGGGAAGTAGGGGATGAAACCCGTTTCATAGGCGTTGCAGAAGGGTAGGATCTCCAGCTCCACGTGCCGGAAAATCATGTTGTAGTGGTTCTGGGTAGATACAAACCAGGACAGATTGTTGGCCCGCGCTACCTGCATTGCCTCCATCTGACGCCATGAGGAGTAGTTGCAGTTCCCCACGTAGCGTATCTTCCCTGCCTTCACCAGCTCGTCCAGCGGCTGCAGGATCTCCTCTGCGGGGATGTCTTTGGCCACATGGTGTATCTGATACAGCTCGATGTGGTCGGTTTTCAGCTTGGTCAGGCTTTCGTCGATCTTACGCATGATGCGCTGCCGTGGCGTCTCGTCGCCGAGGTTCGAGAGATTGAACTTCGTCGCCAGGATGAAGTCGTCACGGTGCCCCTCGATGGCCACACCGATCTGCACCTCGCTTTGACCCTGAGCATAGATGTCCGAGGTATCGATGTAGTTCACCCCGGACTCCCGCGCCTGATCCAGCACTCGCGTGGTCATGGCCTGATCCGCAAGGGGCGGGCCGAAGGGGTAGCCGCCGATGCCGATGACCGACGGGTGAAGGTCTGATGAACCAAGTTTCCTATGTTCCATGTTGCACTTCCTCTGTGAGTTACTGGACGTTGATGCTGGATACGGTAACACCAAGTCGCCGAAAGATATCCTAGCCGCCGGATGGAGCCTCAAGGGTGAACTCAATCGAGTCCTGCCCGAAGTCCGTCTCTATTGTGAGTGATATAGGGTCCGGGCTCACAACACCATCGAGGACGAACGTAACGTACCCCGGCCCCACCGTCTTCAGGGGAAGCTGCTGGGCACCAAGCCACACTGTGTTTCCATCAAGCATCGAGCTGAATCCGCTTCCTGCCAGCGCAATGGGTGCACCAGGTTGGGCGCGAAATATGGCTACTCCCCTTATGCCAGGCTTTGCAAGGTCATCATCTATATCTGGAAAGCTGACAATATTTGTTATCCCAACCTGCTGGGGTTGATAGGTCTCCACGCTCAAGTCGTAGCTACCGGTGCCTACCCCCTGCACCTTGAGATACATGGTGAGGGTGTTTGTTGTAGTGAACTCTATACGGGAGGCAGCCCCACCGTAGTTGTCGCTGAAGGCAAATTCCTGATCAAAGGGGTCAAGGAGCGTCAGAACCGTATCTTCCAGGGTGCCCAGGCTTGTCTCAAAACCATACGAGACACCGGCCTGCATCTCCACCACAAAGATGTCCACATCGCCTGTCTGCCCAAGCTGGGCCATCAATGTGGACGGCGCCGTTACCCGTGTGGCTGTTGCGATAGTGTCACCGTGGTCGTCGTCCGCCACGGTCACGGATGATGCTACCGGGTCATCGCTGCCACAGGCGGCCAACAACAACGCGATAGATGCCAATCCTACTAACAAGGTATTCCGAATCGCTCCGGGAAAAGCCATCAATTCCTCCGATGAAAGTCGTGTTGCCTCCGGCGGGGACTAAAGCCGGTATACTCGCCACTCTGACCCTCAGGTCAGTCTCCTGCATATGACGGGGGGACTAAAGCTGCTTGACGATGAACTGCTTGACCACCTCGACCATCTTGTCGGTCTGTGGCCCGGGCTCGTTGGCAAAACCGTGGGGCTCGCCGTCAAACACCTCGTACTGCACGTCGGCACCGGCAGCTCGGTACGACGCCACGAAGCGCTCAGCGTGGGAGATGGGCACGTTCTCGTCGGCGGTGCCGTGGATGACCAACGTCGGCAGCAACTCCACCTTCTCGCCACGGTCAAGAAGCTCCTGGGGATTGCCTTCATGCATGGCATCCTCGTTCAGGAAGTAGCCCAGGGAGTTCGCCACCAATCGCTCTGCGCCCTTCTTTTGCGCTACCAGGTAGCGTGCGTGGGAATCGATCACCGGCCAGCACACCGTCATCCAACTCAAACTGGCGTCACCATCTAGAGGATGCGCGCTGTATCGAGGGTCGTTCGGTCGCATAGCCGCCAGGGGCAGCGTGTGGCCACCGCTGGAGTAGCCGATGCCTCCGACCACGTCAGCGTCGCCATTAAAGTCGGCGGCATGGGCCTTGAGCCATCGCACACCGTAATTGGTGTCCTGAACCATTGCCGGGTACGGGAACGCGGGCGCTGTGCGAAGGCCGATGGCTGCGATAACGATGCCGCTTGCTGCTAACGGCCGACTGGTCACAGCGTTGTCGGTGTGGTCTTTGTCCGTCCATGCGCCACCGTGGACGCTAAGAAGCATGGGGAACGGCCCCTGTCCTTCCGGCTGGTAGATACGCACCATACGCGCGGTGCCGTCCACGTCCAGGTACTGGATATCACGCTCAGTCACCTTGTAGGTAGCCGCAGGATTGTATCGATACCCCTTCTGTGTCGCCATGATTCCCCTCCCTTCCGTTCACTGACATGCGAGTACGCCAGATTCTACACGTCTTGTGTCGCTGCGGCGAGGGTGTATGGCCTCCGGCGGGGACTAAAGCCCGTAATGCCTCCGGCGGAGACTAAAGCCGTTTATGCCTCGGTGGCCTCCGTAGATGGAGCAGGCTCCGCGTTTCTTCGGACAGCGGCATGGATCTCGCTGCTATCCAGGTTCCGCACACTAGCGTCCCGCCCGATGCCGAACACCACGAATCCTACCCCTATGCTGGCGCTGATAACCAACGCGGTAGTCGCGTTCATGAGTTGCGCCATGCCACCCATCTGCAAGCCTCCAAGGGGCTGCGCAACTGTATGGGTCATGCCCCACAACCCCATGACCCTACCCCGATACTCATCCGGCACCAGTGCGTGTAGAGTGCCCTGCCCTGTGACGCTGAACATCTGGTTACTAGCGGAGGCCAACCACTCCAAGGCGACCAACAGCCAGAAAAAGGGCGATATGGCGAAGAGAATAAGCGATAGGCAGAAGCTCCCCGCTCCGCCGATCATCAACCAACCCCTTCGGCGGATGTTCCCCAGGGAGCCGGCCAAAAACGCACCGGCGAGTCCGCCAACGCCTCCCGCAGAGGTGAGCACACTCAGGTTGAAGCCTGTGGAGTCCCCAGTGAGTTTCTCTGTGAATACGGGCATCAGCGTGACGTGGGCCATCCCGAAGATGGCGCTGGAGAAGCTGGTCATGATGAGGAGCATGAAGATTCGGTGGTTAGCCACGTACTGCATCCCCTGGGCCAGACTCTGAAAGCCCCCGCTGCTCTGTGCCCGTTGTACCGGGGCCATGTGTATCCGAAACAGGGCGATGCTGAAGGCGAAGTAGAGTACGCCAACCAGATACAGTGCCGCTGCTGCGCCATCAAGCCCCATACCCACCTGGTCTATGAGCACGCCCGCTATCAACGGAGCAAATATGCGTGTGCCGGGGTGGATGGTGGAGTTGAGGCCTACGGCACTCATCATGTCCTTGCGATCGATGAGGTTGGGAAAGATGGCCTGCCTCGAGGGTTGCTGGAACGCCTCGAACGCACCGGTGCCGAAGACGACTGCCAGCACGTGCCACACTTCCAACGAGCCTGATAGCACCAATGTGGCCAGGATGAAGTAAAGGGCGGTCATCCCCACGTTGGAGTACATGAGGAGCTTGCGCTGGTCCGCTTTGTCGGCCAGCACTCCACCGATGAGGTTCATGGCGACTCCGGGGATGGCCCTTGCCAGTCCCAGCAGGCCGAGTTGGAGCGCCGACCCTGTAAGCTCGAAGATGAGCCACATCTGGGTCATGGTGGCCATCTGTTGGCCGGACACGGCAAAGGTATGACCGCCCCAGAACAGCCGGAAATCCCGGTGCACCAGCGCAGTTAATAGCGGAAATGTATCGATCAGGCGAGCGAACATCCTCTGCCACTACCCCCATGAGACGATGCCATCACTATACATCAGGGTAGTAAACAAGTTGGCCGCCGTGGAGGAATCTAGTAGAACCTGACCATTGCCAACCGCCAGGTCATGTAGGTCGAGGGCTTGCCCTGGCTAGCTTTTGTTGCCGATGTACCAGTCGAGTATCTGCTCACCCGTCCAGAACACCACGCCCGGATGCTGGCTGATGTAGTCGTAGATCGCCTCGAAGTACTTGATCCTGTGGGGCACGCCGCTCACGTACGGGTGAACAGCAATGGCCATGATCTTGGCCGTGTGCTCACCCTCCTGGTACAACCGATCAAACTGGTCTTTGGCCCTGTTCAACAGCTCATCGGCGGTGTGGTGCTGCACCAGCATCATGGGGATGTCGTTGATCTCAACCGAGTAGGGGATCATCGCCAGGGGGCCGTTGGCCGTCATGATCGAGTGGGGCTGGTCATCGTCCACCCAATCGCACACGTACTCAATGCCCTCACCCGCCAGTATCTCAAGGGTGTCCCACGTCTCCGTTAGTCCGGGGCCAAGCCATCCTCGAGGGGGCTTACCGGTGAACTCACGGATGGTTTCAATCGACTGTCGAATCATGGCCTGTTCATCGTTGACCAGGTTCAGTGCCTTCTGCGTGAACCCGTGGCCCATGAACTCCCAGCCACCATCGCGGATAGCTTCAGCCACACGGGGGTACGACAGGCAAACAGAGGCGTTGATGGATGCTGTGGCCTTAATGCCGTGCTTGTCCAGCGCAGCTTTCAACCGCCAGAACCCTACCCGCATGCCGTACTCGTGCCATGCCCAGTTGGGCACATCGGGTATCGGTGTAGCGCCTCCTGGGGCAGGGAGGACACCGCGAGGCATGGGCTCCTGGATGTCCCACTCTTCCACGTTCACGATGGTCCACACCACCACACGCGCACCGTCAGGCAAACGCATTTGCGGTCGATCCACCGCCGCCGAGTACTCGAACCGGTCGCTAGGTAAAACCATGCTGTTCTCCATCCAGGCCACGCCCAGGGCACGCCCTGGACCCATATTCCTGGCACTTAGCCAAGGTAGATTACTGTGAGCGGATTGCTGTTCCTAGATAACCACTAACAAACGAACAACTAATCCTCTTTCAGGAACCCCACAATGACGTCACAGACTTCCTGGAAGCGTTCCATGAGCACCAGGTGGCCGCAGTTTGGGATGATCTCAAGCCTGCCGTTCTGCACGCCTTCAGCGATGCCACGACCACCGATACCTAGGGGCCCGGTGTCCACCGGTGACATCTGCGAAAGCTCACCTGCCACCACCAATGTCGGCACTGTGATGCGCTGCAATTCCGGCCCCAGGTCAATAATCTCTGTGGCCTCGATCATCTTGATGTAGGTATCGACAGGCGTTGCGCGAAAGGTGGCCCGCATGTTCTCCAGAAACGCTTCCGACTGCGGGCTATCCAGGAAGTTGCGGGTGAGCACCTGCTGGGCTGTCATCTCCGCTGCCGAGTCCATCCCCACCTTCAGCGCTAGCTCCTTGGAGAGCTTTCTGCCAAGTCGCAGGGCAGTGTCGTAACGTGCGATGCACCCGACCATGACCAGCTTGCTCACCCGCTCCGGATAGCGGGCAGCGAACTGCAGGGCCACGAACCCTCCTGCCGACGTGCCGTGGAGGTTGGCTTTCTGTATACCCAGGATGTCCATGAGGCCCCTGAGGTCCTCTGTCCAATCGTCCAGCACGTAGGCCTCAGGCACCGGGCTGCTTTCGCCGAAGCCAACCATATCGAAGTCGATAACCTGGACATGCTTGGCAAGCACCGGGGTGACGGCGGAGAAGTTCTTCAGGCCAAGGGCGCTGCCATGAAGCTGGATGAGCGGCTCACCGGTGCCGCTGATCTCATACCAGACACGCTTGTCGGAAAACTCAGCAAAGGGCATGGTATTCCTACGGGGCCCAGTCGACGCTGCGGCCGAGCAGGCCAAGCAACTTGGTCTGGAGGTCAGCCGAGTCAGTGATTTCCTGATCGGTACCGAATGCTTCTACAGGGAGCGAACCCTGCCTGGGTAGCATGATTGCATACGACGCGGCTATCAGCTCAGGATCGAGCTTGGTGTCCTGGCTGGTTGCCTTTGCCACGTCCCACGCGTGGACGAGCACGTCCGTGAACATGCTTGTCACATAGGCGGCTCCGGTCATATCGCCGCGACGCAGGTGGCAGGTCTGCTCCATTGCACCGGGCTTGTCTATCGCTTTCTTGGCGGCATCTGCGGCTGAGTTGTAAGCGCCGGACGGGTCTGAACCCACGAGATCGCCGGAGTACTTATCGCCGACTTCGTCCACGGTCTTGCCATCGAACATATCCTCGATGAAGATCGTACCGGAGATGACGTGTTGCATCAGCTGCTTCACGTTCCACTCCGCGCAGGGCGTCGGGGCCTCGAGTTGGTCAGGCTTGATGCCTGCTATGAACACCCTTGTGGCGTCCAGTGCGCGGGCGTAGAACTTGCCTCGATCTTCCATGCTTGGAGCTTCGTTGGTGGTCATTGGTGTCTCCTTAGCTAGATGTGGGGTTATTGTGCTACTGCCAACGGACAAACGCCATACCGCAGCCCGTCCCGGCAGGGGACCTGTATCCAGGGACGTAGTCCAGGACTTCCATCTTCAAGTGCTCTGCGGCTCCGGCAGCGGCGATGTATAGAAGCGTTTCGCCCGTGGGGCCCTGCAGTCGGTCACGGTTCAGATTCCCAAGGGCCTCCACATCATGGGCAGCCATAGCCGCCAGAGTGCGTCTATCCAACTCTTCATCCAGCACACCAACCGACAGCCCTCCGGTGCCAATTACTGCTACACGCTCGTTACCCGGCCACGACTGCACGGCCTTGCGAACTGCTCGACCGAACTCGTAGAGTCGCTTGGGCGATGGCGTGTTGGGTGGGTAGTGGACGTTCAAGATGAAGGGCACGATGGGTCGAGGGTGTTTGGACATTAGGCGGTTGTACGCCCAGCCGAACTCGTGGCCGCCTTTATCTCCGTTCGATTCAACAAGCGACAGCGCTACCGAATCCGCAACATCGAACTCCTGATCGACGAGGGAACGGATGATGTGCTCCGTCAGACCGACTGCCACAGGCTGCTCAACCCTTTCCGAGTCTTGTCCCGCTACCGTAGAAGCAATAAAGGTAGGGAACGTCTCTCCACGATAGGCCAGTATGCTGGGTCTGTTGGTGCCATCGACGAAGACCTCCTGGTCGTCGCCCATCATCAGCACAACGTCAGGATTCACTTCCATCAGGGAATCCGCAAGGTCCGAGACACAGCGCTGTCCCGCAGCGTACTGAGACTCCCAGATCTCTGACGTCAGGCCTGCCGCGATAGCCGGGTTGGCGGACGCGAGCAGTTCATCGTAGGTCACTACCTGGCCATCGCCTCGACGCATCCCGGTCCTGTTTTTGTCGTTCTCTCCAAGCGCTGCCCACCGCTCCGGAGAGAGATTCACCATTGGACTCCGGGCAGAAGCCACTCCCAAAACTATATCGGCCATAATATCCCCGCTTCGTATGTGATGGTCCGTCCTTGAACGCGCATCACGATGTACCACACGCCGCGATTGCGGCACCCTGCCCTGCACGTTAGAATGCGTTGCCTTCCAATTCAACGGGTATGGGTGGAAAACCGTGACGCAAGAACCACAAAACCAGGGTTTGACCAACCAGAGCGACAATAGGAAGAGGGCCGTTTAAAGCGACCCTCTTTTACTTTTCTAGCTACGTGGCTTTGGTAACCGTTAGGAGCAGGCATCAAGGCTCAGCCTTGCTAGTCGGCAGCGAGGCTCTTGCTGGCCGCTGCCACGCCTGCGCCACCCGCGACTTCAAACCCAGACTGCGGCAGGAGCGTTTCAAGGGCAGACAAGAGCGCCAACACGTTGGGAGCGGTTGAAGACTCGCCCATGAGGCCGATGCGCCACATCTTGCCGCCGAACTGACCAAGCCCGCCGCCAATCTCGATCTTGTACTCGTCGAGCAGGCGACGGCGCAAGGGCGCGTCCTCTATGCCATCAGGCACAAACACCGAGGTCAGCTGGTAGGTGCACCGGTCTTCCGGCACAAGCAGCTTGAGGCCAAGGGCTTCCAAGCCGGCCCTCAAGGCCCTGCCGTTTTTGCGATGTCGGGCAAACCGGTTCTCAAGACCCTCTTCAAGCACCAGGCGCAGGGACTCTCGCAGCGCGTAGATGTTGCTCATAGGAGCGGTGTGGTGGTAGACGCGGGTGCCACCGGCCCAGTACTGCAGAAGCAGGCCCAGGTCCAGGTACCAACTCCGCGGCTTTTCCTTCCGGTTCTTGATGACTTCCAACGCACGATGGCCGATTGCCACCGGGGCCATCCCTGGAGGCGACCCAAGGCACTTCTGCGTCGCGCTGTAGGCGAAGTCGATGTCTATTTCGTCGAAGTTGATGGGCGAACCGCCAAGGGACGTGACCGTGTCCGCCAGGAAGAGGGCATCGTTGTCGTGGGCTAGTTTGGCCAAGTCCTTCAGGGGTTGCAGAACACCTGTGGAGGTCTCTGCATGCACGGCGGCCAACAGCTTCACGTTGGAGTGCTTCTTCAACTCAGCCTCAACCGCCTCGGGAGACGCTGTCTGGCCCCACTCTACCGGGACCGTGACAACCTCAGCGCCCTGGCGTGAAGCAATCTCTGACAAACGCAGGCCAAAGTAGCCGTTTTCCACCACCATCGCTACATCGCCGGGTTCCAGTAGGTTGGCGAGGGCTGCTTCCATGCCCGCAGAGCCCGTTCCTGAGACCGGCAGGGTGAACGCATCAGCGGAACCAAACACTTCGCGAAGCATCTCCGCCACCCCGTCCATAATCTGAATGAACTCGGGATCCAGATAACCCAGAATAGGCGTGGACATGGCGCGAAGCACCCGGGGGTCTACATCACTGGGGCCGGGGCCAAGCAACGTCCGGTGTGACGGGATTAACTCTTCAACAGGGCCTGGGGCCATCTCACACCTCGATTATCATATTCAGGAAATGCATTGAAAAAACCGAAGCAAGCGTATCAACTCAGATAAGGGGAGTCAATGGACGGTCTTGTCGCCTCGCTTCTCTGGCAGCTATAATCGCCGACATCCTAGCATCATAAGGAGCAACATGGACTATGAACTGAAAGGGCGCGTAGCCCTGGTTACGGGCGGCAGCGAGGGCATAGGCAAGGCAACGGCCACGGCGCTGGGGGTGGAGGGCGCTCGCGTAGTGATCTGCGCAAGGAGGCCTGACGTTCTGGAAGCCGCGGCAGAAGAGATACGCAAACTCACAGAGGGTGAGGTCCTGGCGGTCTCCACGGACGTTTCAAAGGCGGACCAGGTAACCAACCTCATCAAGACAGTCAACGACACCTGGGGCGGTGTGGATGTGCTGGTCAACAACGCAGGCACAGCCTCTGGAAAGCCCTTTGAGGACATCGGCGACGAGGACTGGATGGCGGATCTGGACCTGAAGCTCTTTGGATGGGCGCGCATCATCCGCGGGGTGCTGCCACACATGAAGGAGCAGCGATGGGGGCGCATCATCAACCTCACGGCCCTTGCCGGCAAAGCGCCGGCTGCCAACTCCGCGCCATCGTCTGTAAGTAGAGCGGCGGGCATCGCGTTGACCAAGTCGCTGTCGAAGGAAGTAGCTCCCCACAACATCCTGGTGAACACCGTGTTAATCGGCCTCATCAAGGCCGGCCAACATGAGACGCGCTACAAGAAATTGGTGGCCGAGAACCCCAGCCTGACCCTGGACGAGCACTATGCCAACATGGGAAAGAACGTCCCTCTTGGCAGGGTGGGTGAATCGGCGGAAGCCGCCAACCTCATCACCTTCCTGGCGTCGGAGCGCGCCAGCTTCATCACAGGCGTGGCAATCAACATGGACGGCGGCATGAGCCCGGTAGTGTAAGGTCAAGAAATTTGTAACAAACCTGAAACACCTGAGGCGCACAGACGCGCTATATTGTTTACGAACAAAGGACACATTACGTGTAACCCGTAGACGGGTTGAACTAGTACAAGAATTACTGCAAGGAGTGTTCTATGACGAGTGACAACAAGCCAACCACCCCTGCCGATGTCACGGCGATGATCAAAGAAAATGGCATCATGATGATTGACCTGAAGTTCTGCGACCTTCTCGGAACCTGGCAGCACTTCACCCTTCCTCTGATCGAATACGAGGAAAAGCTCTTTGAAGATGGCTCTGGCTTTGATGGCTCCTCCATCAGGGGGTTCCAGGCCATCCATGAGAGCGACATGCTGATCGTGCCGGATCCGACCACCGCAATGATCGACCCGTTCACATCGATGCCGACCCTCTCACTAATCTGCGACATCATCGACCCCAGCGTGAGCAAGCCCTATCTCCGTGACCCGCGCCTGATCGCCAGGAAGGCAGAAGAGTTCTTGAAGGAGTCCGGCATAGGCGATGTGAGCTTCTGGGGCCCGGAGCTTGAGTTCTTCATGTTCGATTCCGTCCGCTTCGATCAGAATGCCCATAGCGGTTACTACTTCATCGATTCCGACGAGGGTATTTGGAACAGCGGATCCGAATTCGATCTGGACGGCGGCCCCAACTTGGGCAACAAGATCCGTCACAAGGCAGGCTACTTCCCCACACCTCCTGTGGACACTCAGCAGGACATCCGCTCAGAGATGGTCCAGCGCATGGTGGAGGCTGGCATCCACATTGAGAAGCATCACCATGAGGTGGCGACTGCCGGGCAGGCGGAGATCGACATGCGGTTCGATAGCCTCTTGAGCATGGCCGACAAGGTTCTGACCTACAAGTACCTGGTCAAGAACGTAGCACGGGAGCATGGCAAGATTGCCACGTTCATGCCGAAGCCCCTCTTCGGGGACAACGGCACCGGTATGCACGTCCACCAGAGCGTCTGGAAGGACGGCGTGAATCTGTTCTACGCAGACCAGGGCTACGCCAACCTCTCCACCTTCGGCCTGCACTACATTGGCGGACTGCTCAAGCACGCCCCGGCGTTGCTGGCCTTCTGCGCACCCACCACCAACTCCTACAAGCGGTTGGTACCAGGTTATGAGGCACCGGTGAACCTGGCCTACTCCATGCGAAACCGCAGCGCTTGCTGTCGGATCCCTGCCTATTTCCCTCACCCTGCAGCCAAGCGGGTAGAGTTCCGCTGCCCGGATCCAACGGCCAACCCGTACCTGGCCTTCCCGGCGATGCTCATGGCAGGCCTTGACGGCGTAATCAACAAGATCGATCCCGGCCAGCCTCTGGACAAGGACATCTACGCCATGTCTGCTGAAGAGGCTGCCGGCATCCAGCAGGTACCAGGAAGCCTGGAAGAGTCACTGGAGGCGCTGAAGAACGACCACGAGTTCCTGCTCCGCGGCGATGTCTTCACCAAGGACCTGATTGACACATGGATTGACTACAAGACCGAGAATGAAGTCGACCCCATGCGGTTGCGCCCACATCCATATGAGTACGCCCTCTATCTGGACGCATAGGTAACAAGAATAATTGCATCGGGGGCGCTCCCAATGTTGGAGGCGCCCCTTGTGCGTTTTGGGAGCCATGAAGCAGCCACGGAGGCACAATGACCACAGAGCGTGACCAAGCAGCAATAGAATATGTGCTCCACACAGCCCGTGAAGAGGATGTGAAGTTCATACGCCTCTGGTTCTCTGACATCCTGGGCAACATGAAGGGCATCGCCATCACGGTGGAGGAGCTTGAGGATGCCCTGACCCGTGGTGTGACCTTTGATGGCTCATCCATCCAAGGGTTTGCCCGTGACACAGAGTGGGACATGATCCTGCTGCCTGACCCTACCACCTTCCGAATCCTCCCGTGGCGTCCCCGCCAGAACGCTGTTGCTCGGATGTTCTGCGATATCCTCACGCCTCAAGGCACACCATTCGAGGGCGATCCCCGCAATGTGCTTCGACGGTGCGTTCAGGAAGCCAACCAGCTCGGCCTTCAATTCTATGTGGGCCCTGACCTGGAGTTCTTCTACTTCAAAAGCTCCGACGACCCCACGCCCCTTGATGGCGCGGGCTACTTCGATCAGACCCCCGGCGATGTGGCCACAGAGCTACGTCGAGAGACGGTGCTGAACCTGGGCGACATGGGCATACCGGTGAAGTATTCCCACCATGAAGCGGCCCCAAGCCAGCACGAAATAGACCTACAACACACAGACGCGCTGACCATGGCGGACAACGTGATGACGGCGCGCTTGGTCATCAAAGAAGTAGCACTGAGCCATGGCCTCTACGCCACCTTCATGCCCAAGCCTGTAAGCAGTTTGAACGGCTCCGGGATGCACGTGAACATGTCACTCTTCAAGGGCGACACCAACGTGTTCTACGATGAGAACGATTCGCTGAAGTTCTCCACCCTCGCAAGGCAGTTCTTGGCAGGCCTGCTGCGTCATGCACCGGAGATTAGCATTGTCACCAACCAGTGGATCAACTCCTACAAACGGTTGGTGGCGGGCTACGAAGCGCCCATCTACACATCGTGGGCCAGCGGCAACAGCTCTGACCTGATTCGTATTCCGTCCTTCAAGCCCGGACGAGAGGACTCTGTCCGCCTCGAGTATCGTGCGCCCGATCCAGCGTGCAACCCGTACCTGGCCTTTGCGGCCTTGCTGACGGCGGGGCTAGCTGGCATTCGCAATGAGTATGATGTGCCGCCGCCCGTGGAAGGCAATGTGTTTGAGATGACGCAAGAACAGCGGACGGCCAAGGGGATAAAGACGCTGCCGGGGAGCCTCTTTGAGGCCATCAGGGTGGCGGAGGACAGCGATATCCTGCGGCAGGCTCTTGGCGACCGCGTGGTGGACACACTGCTCACCAATAAGCGCATTGAGTGGGAGCGCTATCGATCTCACGTCACTGACTACGAGATCAGGGAGTACCTACCGCTCCTATAGGGGGGGTCTTCGACCCTTCTGCTGGAACGGGGGAGGGGCTGGGGCTCTGGTAGGGGCCTACGCCAATTCGATGCCGCGTTGCATACCATGCCTCTCATTGCCAGTTGCGCTATGTATCACCCTCAAACTACCCAAGGCTGGCTTTCACTGCCGCCGCGCCGCTGGCTATCAGGTCACGCTTCCGCTGTGCTGACAAAGAGAAATCGATTATCCTTACACTCGCGAACTCCGGCCTCACCCATATGATGCTTTCCTGCTGCTCTTTGCTCATCAGTTCATAGGTGATGTTCTCGATCTGCCGCATCAGTATTTCGCTGGAACGCACCAGGATACGCATCGGTCGCGTTGCTGATGCCATGAAGGACGCGCCCGGCGGCATGGGGTCTGACACTCTGGTCAGAGTGCAGGCGATGGTTGGAATCGCGGGGTCACGGGCCATGGCGATGTCAAATCGACAGTTCCCTGTGGTGCCGCCGTCCCAACACCGGACGGGCTCGCCTGCAACGTCGATGGTAATATCCTTGAACAACCCCTGTATCGATGCGCTGGCCCGCACGCCACGGTAGATAGCCACGTTGGGGTCGGCACCTGCGTTGAGCACCACCGTGTCGCCTGTTTCCGCATTGGTGGCCGTGAGCGTCAGATCGAAGTCCAAATCGCCGAAATTCGCCGGCCTGTTCAATCGCCCCGACCACAGGTTCTGCTTCAACCAACCCTCCAGCTTTTCACCCTTGAGCGCGCCCTTCCTCAGCCAACCGAAGGGTGCCCAGTTGATGTCACGGAATTTGATGAAGTCCGATGCGATGCACAGTTGTTCAACAGCCCCCGCGGCCCGCATCTGCGATTCCTTCATTGGGAGATCGCCGAATACTTCCGAGCGGTTGAACGCGTAAATGGCACCCACCAACGCGCCGACGCTGGTGCCGACGATGCTGGATATCTCAATCCCTCGCTCTGCCAGCCCTAGCAGCACACCGACATGCACAAAACCACGGGCGCCGCCGCCACCCAGGGCAAGGTTTACTTTGGTCAAAGGGGTAGGTTCACCTGTTACCATCACTCATCCTGATATAAATCATGCGCTAACCGAAGCGCCATCAAAGCGAACATTAGAGTACCATGACCCCGGAATCTGCCGACAGGGGAGACCATGGAGTCAGTGAACAATCAGTCGGGAAACGGATGGCAGCAGGCATTGTTGTTCACCAGGGTGGTGTTGACTGACTTCATGCGTAACAACTGCCCGTACATAGCCGCCGGCATTGCGTACTGGACACTGTTCTCCCTGTTCCCGCTATCTCTGGTAGGCATCTCCATCCTTAGCTACACCAACTCCAGCCCTGATGAGCAGACCAGGATGGTGGAAAGCATCATCGAGAATTTCCCCGTGTCCGCAGACTATCTCCTGGACCTGGTCAACAGCGTTTCCGATTCCCGAGGGGCTCTGGGCGTCATCGCCACGATCGGCCTTATCCTGTCGGGCACCGCCGTGTTCTCCGCCGTTCGCAAAGGGATCAACCACGCCTGGCATGTGGGGCAACCACACTTCTTCTTCCTTGAGCGCAGCATCGACCTGCTGATGCTTCTGGGCGTGGCGCTGCTGGCGTTGTTCGCCGCCGTGTTATCAACAAACGTCCTGGGGCTGGCTCCGCTGGAGGAGACTTCCGTGTGGCTGCTGGATGGCCCCATCGGTAAGGTGTTCCTTGAGACCTTTGTCCTGGCCCTCACCTTTGGCGTGCTCATGCTGTTATATCGCTTTGTCCCAAACACCAAGGTAGATTGGGACGACACCTGGTTGGGTGCAATGGTTGGCGCATTGCTGTTCCACGGCGTCCGTATAGGGTTCAGCTGGTACATCGCCAACTTCAGCGACTTCAACGTGGTGTACGGCTCGCTGGCGGGCATCATGGTGCTGCTGCTCTGGGTCTACCTTTCCGCGATGGCTCTCGTACTGGGCGCGGAAGTGTGTTACGTGTACAGTCGGACGTACGGCTCAGGCCAAGGGGGCCAGTCCCTGAACGAGTTCGGGACGACCCTAGGCATAGGCACCGGGTCTGAAGGTTTCAAAGGGTTTTTCAAGATGATTGCTGGTTGGTTTATTCCCCGTAAGCGTGACTAGTAGTACACTGAAAACTCAGTACAGACCCAAGGGTCTCAAATACGGAGGACTAGCTCGTGCGCACCTTTCGCCTGGCGTTGGCCCAGGTTAACCCCACAGTGGGGGACATCGCAGGCAACCTCAACATCGTCCTGGAGCGCATCGCAGAGGCACGGGACAACAAGGCCGACCTGGTAGCCTTCCCCGAGTTGATGCTCACCGGCTATCCACCGGAAGACCTGCTCATGAAGCCCTCCTTCATCCGCGACAATCAGGCGGCCCTCGAGAAGGTCATCGCAGCGGCGAAGGGCATCACCGTTATCACCGGGTTCGTGGACAGCGCGGGCAACGGCATCTTCAACGCAGCAGCCGTTGCCCATGACGGGCAACTCGTCGGCAAATACCACAAAGTGCACCTGCCCAACTACGGTGTCTTTGACGAACTGCGCTACTTCAAGCCCGGCAGCGTGTGCCCTATCTACACCATCAACGGCGTGGACGTGGGCCTGAACATCTGTGAGGACATCTGGTTTGCAGATGGGCCCGTTGCCGTGCAGCGTGATTCCAACGCCAGAGTCATTGTGAACATCAACGGCTCCCCGTTCCACGCAGGCAAATGCGCCGACCGGGAGCTGATGCTTTCTAATAGGGCGTCCGACAACGGCCTGTACATCGGCTACGTGAACATGATAGGCGGCCAGGACGAACTCGTATTCGATGGTTCCAGCGTGATCCTGGACGGCAACGGCAAAGCGATTGCGAGGGCAGCCCAGTTCCAGGAAGAACTGCTGATAGCCGACCTGGACATCGAACAGGAGTTCCCCCGTCGAGTGAAGGCTCCGCCAACCAAGGCGATTACCGGCACGGAGCACATCGATGTGTCCGCCCACCAGGAGATCGAGCGGCCAGCCCTCGAAACGCGTATCGCAGAACCTCTGGACGCCGTCGGCGAGGTGTACCAGGCTCTTGTGCTCGGCACGCACGACTACGTGAAGAAGAACGGCTTCAGCAAGGTGTTGATAAGCCTCTCCGGCGGCATCGATTCCAGCCTGACGTGTGTTTTGGCCGTGGATGCCCTTGGCGCGGAGAACGTGGAGGGGATCACCATGCCCTCGCGCTACTCGTCGGACGGCAGCGTTTCCGACTCCGAGGACATGGTCAAGATACTTGGCATCACCATGCACACACTACCCATAGAAAGCGTACACGGTGCAATGGAAAGCTCGCTTGAACCCTTCTTCGCAGGGACAGAGCCGAACATCGCAGAGCAGAACATCCAGGCGCGCATCCGTGGCAACCTGCTAATGGCGGTCTCTAACAAGTTCAACTGGCTGGTCCTGACCACCGCAAACAAGAGCGAGTTCGCCATGGGCTACTCCACCCTCTACGGCGATATGGCGGGCGGGCTTGCTGTCATCAACGACGTGCCAAAAACGTTGGTGTACAAGCTGTGCGATTGGCGCAACGTAAACGGCACCCCTGCGGCACCGATACCTCAGAACGTCATTACAAAGCCGCCGAGCGCTGAACTGAAGCCCGACCAGCGTGACGACGACGACCTGCCGCCCTACGATCTGCTTGACCAGGTGCTAGAGGCCTACGTTGAAGAGGACCGCTCCTACGAGGAGATGCTAGGTATGGGGTTTGAGGCCGCCGTGGTGGAACGCGTGATGCGGTCCGTCGACCGCAACGAGTTCAAGCGTCGCCAGGGTGCGGTAGGCATCAAGATCACACCCCGCGCGTTCGGTCGAGACCGCCGTATGCCCATCGTCAACCGTTACCGCCAGGGCTAGAACCAGCTCAGCGGGACAATAACTCGGAGAAGACCCTCTCTAGGATATCGTCACTGACAGGGCCGACGAACTTCCGAACGATCCTGCCCTCGGCATCGATGAAGTATTTCTCCGGGATGCCCGTGAGGCCGTAATCGATGGCAATGTTGCCTTTGGTGTCGATGCCCATGGGGTAAGCAGCCCCGCTTTCCAATGCAAATCGCTTCGCCTCGCTCTCAATGTCCCAGATAGCCACACCCAGGAACTCCACGCCCTGCGCTTTGTAGTCGGCGTACGCAGCCGAAAGCACCGGCGCTTCTTGTCGACACGGCGAGCACCACGACGCCCAGAAGTCGAGCATCACCACCTGGCCTCGCAGGTCTGACAAGCGCAGTTCCTCGCCATCGAAGGTCGTCACAACGAAGTCGCGAGCCATGTCGGGGTCCACGTCCACTTCGCCGAACGCACTGTTGATAGCGATTCCGGCCGGCACACCGCCCGAGCGGCCCAGCGCGACGCCCAGGATGGCGAACAGTGCAATGAGGGGAATAGCAACAGCGGCCATCGCAATCAGCTTACGATGGTTGGCAGGGCGTTCCTCCTGGGTGTTGTCGTCTTGTTCAGCCACTATTCTTCCTTTTAACCGGGGGCACACATGCCCGAGACTGGCCTGCGGGCCAGACCTCCTTGGCTTCTTTTAACCGGGGGCACGTCCCCCGGAACCCCTTGCCAGAGGGGAACCCCTCTGGACTCCCCAACTTGGCCAGTGAGCGACAGGTCGCCCCTATTTTAGCCTTGCAATTAGCTCTGCGCGCTGTTGTTTGTACGCTTCTTCTTCGATGTCGCCTGACTCGAACCGCTCGTCGAGGCTGGCTATGGCGAGGATAAGGTCATCGTGTTCATCATCCACGCCCTCAACGCCGTCCTCACGCGCCACCGACGCCCTACGACGTCGGACCAGCGTGAACCCCACCAGTCCTACGAACACCAGGCCTGCCAGCCCCGGCAACACGCCGCGTTGGAAGCCATCGCTCCTGCCCACCTTCTCTGCGCGCTGCATCAATGACGGTTGGGGCAGGCCGGTCATGGTGAAGTTCACCCTACCACCCACCTCTACGTTCGCTGATTCCAGCATCACGAAGGTCCTGTCGCCTATCGTAGCCGAGTCTGCCAGTAGCATGTCACTGCTTTTGGCCCTGGCCAGTCCATCCGGGAGCATGACGCGATACGATTCTACGCCCATGGGGAAGTGGGGCTCATATTCGAGCGTCGAGCCATCATACGGAGCACGATACACGTACAGGATGTCATGCTCGCCGGGAGGGATGGGCGTCGTCAGCGCGAAGCCTAGGTTCACCTGCAGGATATGTCCGCCCGGCAACGACGTTTCCACGTCCAGGTCGGTTGCGCCCGCCGGCAGGGTGAAGCGCAGGAGGTTCATCGGCCCATCGGTCTGCACGTCGGTCTGGAAGGTGCGATCACTGTTATTTCTGAGCTTGACCGCTTCCAGCACCTCTATCTGTTGTGTCTTCTTATCGGCAGAGGTCAGCGCCAAGGTGTCGTCCAGCAGGTACAGCACGGTGAAATCGTTGGTGAGCTCGTATATCGTGACGCCCAGCGGCTCCACCAATAGCTCACCCAGCCTCCTGTTTGTGTACTCGACCTCCAGGTAGGTAGCAGAGACCAGGTAGCCAAGGTTGCCCTGGGGTGGGAGGTTCACAAAGTTAAAGGCACCGCCAGCTTCCGTGAGAGTGACCCGCTCGATGACCTCGCCCGATTCCGCCTGGAATTGGAGTGTGACCTGGAGATTAACAGGTGCGTCTTCTCCTGCGGTGCCGTTGGTGACCGTGCCTGATAGTTCAACGGTGCCATCCGGCGACTGAGCGTAGGCGGGCTGGTGTAGCTGAGTGAGGAGGATGAATGCCGAGAGAACCAAAACGGTAGTAAGCAGAGGCCGAAGCAACATCAGGAATCGCCCTTGGGTTGTTCGTCATCTTTCTGAAGTCTGGCCCTGGCAGCCAAGACCTCTTCCTCAAGCAACGCGACGAGCTCTTCCTGATCGCCTTCTACACGCTCCTGCGCTTGCAGTGCGATGGCTGCCTGTCGTCGATACTCCCGCAGTTGGCGTTGATATTCCTGATCGTCTACCTGGCCGAGCTCTCGCTCGAGTCGCAGCGTCTCCAAAGCCTGGTAGATGGACTCACGTTGCGAGCGTAAAGCCTCGGCGTTGTGTGGGTCAAAGGCATCTTCCTTCTTTGGCGTACGAAAGAAGGGAATGGCAATAATCGCTACAGCAATCACAGCAAGCAGGGCAGAAAAGGCCAGTGGCACGGCGTTCTTCCTTTTTAGGTGTCAGGTTACCGAATCTAGTGTACCCCAGCCATACCAGTTGCGGGCCTACGCAGTAGGAGGAGGTGTGCGAAGGGTGGATATGGCAACGGCGGCCTTCTGGCGCTCCGGCCACAATGAGACGACGGTGCCGAAAACCATGACAGGTCCCGCCAACCACAACCACACGATGAGGGGGTTGATATGCAGGCGGAACAGGGCGCGCCCGTCCTCTGAGAACTCGCTTGCCAGGATGTACAGGTCTTCTACGGGCGTCTGCCGAATGCCAGCACGGGTAGCCGCCATGGAGAAACTGGGATAGAAGGCGTAGCCGGGCTGCAGTTGTTTGACGAACTCCCCGTTCTTGTACAGCATCACGTCCGCACGCTGTTCTATCCGGTCAGACTTGATCTGCGTAGTGGCTCCAATGTACTCCATCTCGTAGTCGCCCAGGACCGCACGCTCTCCGGGAGCCAGGGAGAAGTCGTCCTGCACACCGTAGAACGATGACCCGGTGGCTGCGAATGCCACCATGATGATGCCTATATGCGCGATGTAACCGCCGTATCTAGGCCTGTTGGACGATACAAGGCGAACAAATGCCAGAGGATAGTTCTCCCCCTTGTTATGGCGCACCTGCGTTCCTTTGGCCCATTCACGTGCAATACCCGTGGCCGCCATGCCACAGACACCGAAGGCCAGGGCAGGGATCGCCGATGTTGCGCCAAACAGCACAGATATCCCTGCCGTACTCAGCCCCACAGCGATGGGCAAGCGCATGAGTCGGAACAGCGATTGGCCGGACGCCCTGCGCCACGGTAACAACGGGCCGATGCCCATCAGCACGACGAGCGCCAGGAACAGCGGGCCTGCAACGACATCGAAGTAGGGTCTTCCCACCGTGATGGTCACACCCCGGAACACATCTGTTATCAAGGGGTATAACACGCCCCACAACGTCACCAGGGCAATCATCAGGAACAACAGGTTGTTCAGGAGGAAGGCTGCCTCTCGCGATAAGGATGATTCCAATGCCGCAGCACTTTTCAACGATGAGTATCGCCAGAAGAACAGAGCGAACGCACCAAGGAGGTTCGCACCAAGGAAGACCAGGAACACCCAACCCATCGTCGATTGGCCGAAGGAGTGGACGGAAGGCACGGGGCCACCACGGTTCATGAACATGCCGTACATGGCGAAGCCCCACGCCAAGATAATCAGGGCCATATTCCACATACGGAACATCCCTCGACGTTTCTGCACCATGATGGAGTGGACAAAGGCCGTCAGCGGCAGCCAGGGCAGCAGTCCGGCGTTCTCAACCGGATCCCAGGCCCAGTAGCCGCCCCAACCCAGGATGGTGTACGCCCACCATGCGCCGAGCAGAAGACCGATGGTCAGCGTGGCCCAGACGATCAACGCCCAGACTCGCGCGGTGTCCGCCCATTCATCGCCGGTTTGGCCAGCCATCAGGTGGCCCATGCCGAAGGCGAAGGGTATCCCGAGTCCAATGAGGCCTGCCATGAGCATAGGCGGATGGAAGAACATGCCCACGTGGGTCAGCAGCGGGTTGATGCCCTGGCCGTCAGCAGGGGCAACAGGAAGCTCGAAGAAGGGGTTGGCCATGGTCATCATCACCGCGACGAAGAACACTGTTATGGACATCAAAACAAAGGTGGTATAGGGAAGGGCTGGTCCAACCTCCTGCGGTGCACGCCAGATAGCAATCGCGCTCACTGCGGAGAAGATAAGGGACAGGAACAACATGGAGCCCTCGTTGCCCGCGTAGAATGCTACCCAGGTGAGCCAGGGATCCATAGCCAGGTTGCTGTGGCCTGCCACGTATCGCAGTTCAAAGTTGTGGTTCACGAAGGCCGAGACAAGCACTCCTGTGGAGATAGCCAGCATTGCAGGGGTCAGGTACGCAGCGTACCGGGCGCTGATAACCAACTCCGGTGCATTCTTCCACTTGCCAACAACTGAGCCGATGGCCGCATATACCGCCAACGCCAGGGAGAGTAAGAGGGTGATAGAACCCAGGTCGGCCATTACGCTGTTCCTTCCGTGTCTGGCTTTTCAGCCGGTGGGTGCGGACCATCTCTCTCGCCCAGTTCTTTATCTACCAATTCCAGATATCCTTCGAGGTCAGCATCGCGACTGCTATCAGCGCTCGATGTGCGTAGCGTGGGTGCGGGTCCCTGGCGCAACATCGATCTCGTTACCAGGAACAAGACGAGGAGCGCCAAGGTGATACCTACAGGAGGCGCAATCCACATCACAAGATTGAAGCCCTCTTTGGATGGAGCTGCCAGGACACGCTCGCCGTACCGATCGACAAAGAACTGTCGTATCTCAGCATCGGACTTCCCATCCGCTACCTGCTCTCGCACAATCACCTGCATCTGGTTTGCGAGTTGCACCTGAGACCTATCGATGGTCTCTCCTGGGCAGATAGGGCAGATGAGGGACTTATCCAGGGCTTGCGCCCGCAACTGATCTTCAGGGAGATGTGAATGGGATGTGGAGCAGGCGGCCAATGCGGCAATAACACCACACAACAAGAGTGCGAATGCCGTCTCGCTATACCGCCGTATACTTGTGAACATCACCAACTGCTACTCCGGTTCAATTGAACCAGCCCCTTAGTAACCGTCAGGCTTTTGGGTGTCCCGCCATGCGGGACTAGACCCACCTGCGGCGCAAGGCTACTACTGATATGACGTAGAGGGTTGGAGCCAGACCTACCATCCAGTCCCAGTGAACGTATCTGCCGAAAAGGGGATTGACCACAGCGCTTACCCCGATAGAGAGCCCAACCACCGCTGCCGCCACCCCCAGAGAGACTAACCAGCTACGTTGCATAGCCACATCCTCACTACTAGCTTACTACGTGTGCAGACCTGGTGGGGATGTGTAAAAAGAACCTGTTTCCCGGAAGTGCCCCGTTCCCCACCAAACACCTTTGATGCAGATAGGGGGTTGTAGGTGCAGTCAAGTAGGAAATAAAAGGACTATTTACCCTGGGTACCCGTAGGCGATTTGATCCAAGATTATGTCCTGGTTAGTTGCCCTGAAGTTCCCGGATGTAGTCCACCAGTAGCCATCGGTCACTTGGCGACAACAGGTTCTTGAACGCAGGCATACCGAGTAGGGTTGATGTTGCGCCGCCTTGTACGATGAGTTCGAAAATCTCGCCGTCGGTTCGACTCACCGTGCCTGCACCCGTCAAATTTGCCGCAGGAGCAGAGCCATAGGCCAGAAGGAATGCGCTTACACGCCCATCGCCCAGGCCTTCATTACCGTGGCACATGGAGCAGTTCACCCGGAACAACTCTGCGCCAGCAGCGCTTGTGGCCGCAGTCCGCGTCACTGGGTTGGTCAACGCAGAGTATTCCCCAGGGCCAATGAAGGGCTCTCGCGTCAACTCTCTGGTATCAGATGCAAACTTGAAGGGAACAGCGCCGAGTGGCGATGTCAGCCGCGGCGGTTCCTGAACACGGTAGGACTGGGAATAGTGCATCTCCGCAGCCCAATCAATGGGTGCGTACGAGCCGCTCTTGGCCAGACAACCGGTAGCGGCAACAGCCACTATCAGCACAACAACAAGCAGCAGGGCACGACGGGTAGACCGTCCTGCACCCAGCTTATCGCTGCCTATGCCTGCAATATGACTCATGCTATGCACCTACTGGCTCCAATTTAACGTCTGTAGCATTTGCCGCTTTAAAGAGCGCGTCAACACGGTCAGTGTCTCCATCAGGGGCCACCACCACCAGACCGATATAACCCTCAGTGATTCTCGGATCATAGAGGCCCAGTTTCGCCCTTGGCAAACGGGACTCAAAAATGACGCCGATGATGGTTGAGAGGATAGCACCCAGCATGGTGCCCTCATAAGCGATGATGAACATAGGAGGCAGAGCCAAGATCGGCTTACTCCCGGTTACTATCGGGTAGGCAAGCTGTGTTCCAGCCGTAACCAGAATAGCAATGGAGAAACCGAGAGCAGCACCCACCAGAGGCCATACGTACAGTCGATGGTTGGCAACCTTCTCACCAAAGGCACCTTCAGGGTATGGAGACCCTGTCAGCACTTCAAAATCATCCATGCCATTTTCTTTTAGCTTGTCTGCCGCCTCAACGGCATCGTCCACCTCTTTGAAGAGGCCCATTATGCTTCTACCTGCCATAGCTCCATCTCGCTTCGCTGATTTACTCTTCTCTGTATGCCGCCGGGACCATAACTTTCCCGACCCTGATTTCCGTTGCCATTATCTCACCCTCTTTGGCATCCGCCAGAGGGATGATGGGGAAGAACTTCACGAACGTAAGGACTCCCAAGAACACCATTGCAAAGCTTCCGCCCACCAGGATCAACTCAATTGGGCTGGGGTTGTATGAACCCCAGTTGAAGGTGAGTACCTGCTTCCGCATCAGGCTTGGGATGATGATGAGGAACCTCTCCAACCACATGCCAATGTTCACCAATACACAGGTCCAGAACATCAACGCGACGTTGCGTCGTACCTTCCGGAACAACCAGAGTGGCACCGGGATGAAGAAGGACGTCAGTGCAAAGATGATGAACGCTGCATTGAACGGCCACTGGGTCAACTGCAGGGTCCTCAGGGACAACTCAGGCTCCTCATTGGGATAGAAGCCCATCATGAATTCAATGATGAAGAAGTAGAACCAGGCCACCGCTACCACGATCATGAGTCGAGCAAGCGCATCGAAGTGGTCGTCGCGGATGTAGTTCTCCCATTTGAACATCCATCGGAGAAGAGCCAGAATGGAGATCACGCCTGCCACACCCGAGTGTACCGCGCCGATGACGAAGTACGGGGCGAAGATGGTTGCGTTCCAACCCTCGACAGCGATCTGAACCGCGAAGTCCCACGACACGATACTGTGAACGGAGACGAACACCGGGAGAATCAGGGCTGAGAGCAGGAATCCTGCAATGATCTGCAGCTTCCACTGTCGCGTGTTGCCCCGCCAGCCCAGGCTCATTGCGGAGTACATGCGCTGCCTCATGCCAGATGAATGGTCACGAAGCACTGCCAGGTCAGGGATGAGCAACAAGCCCACGAACAATGCAGTACTTGTCAGATACGTCGAAATAGCTGTTGGGTCCCAAACGAAGGGGGATCGGATGTCCGGCCAAATCCCTCTGCCGAAGTCATAGCCGGGAGGCATGGACCAGTAGAGCCTCCAAGGCCGACCAAGATGGAAAAGGGGATGCATAGCTGCTGTGCCGAGGGCGAAAACGGTCAATACCTCTGCAGCACGGGTGGCGGGTCTACGCCACTCTGCGTTCGCAAGTCGGAGGATGGCTGAGAGCATGACTCCGGCGTGGCTGATGCCTACCCAGAACACGAAGTTCACCAGGAGGAAGCCCCACATGACCGGGCGGTTCAGGCCGTATACGCCAGTCCCGTGGTTAATCGCCCATGCGAAAGCACCCATAGCCGAAGCGGCGAAGATGCTCAAAAAGGCCATGAGGCCATAGAACCACATAGGCGTGTCAAGGACAGGTCTTAGCAGGTCTCGGTTAATCTGTATTTCTGTCAGTGTTGGACGCTGTTGCATCCCGGCTCCTTAAATCATCAAACGGGAATTTACTCGGGTTTAGCTAACACCTTCAACGGGAGGCGTTTCAACGGACGGATCTCTTGCAGGAGCATCCCTTCACGGACCTCCCACATACTAATGACCGGTATGAACTTCACTGCCAGGGTGAATAAGAGGATTGATCCGCTGACCACACCCATAAGCATCATGATGTCGGAACTGTCCGGGGTCACTCCCTCAGGCACCGTTTCCAGAACGTGCGCTGTGACGTTCTCAACGGAGTAGGACGATACGTAGATGCGAATCTTGTCCAGGAACGCTCCCGACAGGATAAACAAAGATACCAACGCGGGTCCCCAGATGCTCTTCCGCAGGCCGTTCCACATCAGGAGCAGCAACGGAACAGCAAAGCTGAGCAAGAGCGTCATGATGAAAATCGTTTTATAGGGCCCGAACCACATCAACTGGAGCAGATCCTGCTGCAACGGCGTCTTGCCGTACCAGAGGACGATGAAACCCGACCACCAGAAGTACATCCACAGGAGCGAGGATGCGAGCATGAGCTTGGCCATGCTCCAGAACTGGTTGACGTTGATGTAATCCTTGAAGCCACCAGCAGCCCGTATAACGAAGGCGGTCACAATGACCGTGGCCAACGCCGATTGGATGCCACCGAGGGCCTGCCATGTGGGCATGATAGAGTCACGCATCCCTGGTATGAGGCTCTGACCGAAGTCAAAACTCACGTATGTATGCGCAAAGACCAACATCATGAAGTAGAAGGCACCGAGGACGCCAAGGCCAGCTCTCAGTCCGCGCCACTGGCGCTTGGTGCCGACCCAGCCCAGGGACAACCTGGTGTACCAGACCTTCCGCCAACCGGTTGTGCGCTCTCTTGCTGCAGCAAAGTCAGGGATGGCTGAGGCCCACAAAAGGCCGAACCCGTTAATAACAAGGAAAATCAGACCCAGCGCGATGTACAGATGCGGCGCACCAACAGGCCAACCCTCTGCAACCTTGTCATAGAACCACATGGTGTTGCGGCCTTCTGCCGATGGCAATGACACCAGCAGAGGAATTGAAATCAACAATACGAGCAAACCGGCAACGGACCATATCTCAGCGATGCGGGATATCGGCCGTGTCCAGTGAGCTTTGGCAAACCGGGGCGCAAGGGCAATCAGCGGCGCCGATAGGCTTGTAGTCAAAATGAACGCCATACCAGCAGCCAGATAACCCCAGGGCATATGACTATCAAGGCCTTCGTCACTGAGCTTCAGAAGGAAGCCAATGACGCCCAAAACCGTCACGCCGGCCAGAGCCAACACCAACAGCCAGTACCTAGAGGTGGTCCGTGTGGTCCAACTCAGTACTTCTTCATTGACCTGTTCTGATGTACGTACCAGTAGGTCTACATGATGCCCGTGGGGGCCGCCGTTATGCATGCGCCTCTTCCGTTACTGCGTGGGGGTCTATCTTGCTCAGGTAGTAGACACTAGGTTCTGTGCCAAGGTGGTCAAGGATCCGATACTGTCGGCCACCCTTGCGCAGTTTATCAACTTCACTATCAGGGTCATTCAAGTCACCAAACACCAGGGCGTTGGTGGGGCAGGACTGGACGCAGGCCGGGGTCACATCGCCATCGACTACTTCACGTCCCTCTCGAGCAACCTCTCGGATCGTCCGGCGGATGCGTTGCACGCAGAAGCTGCACTTCTCCATGATGCCGCGGCTACGAACCGTGACATCAGAGTTCAGCTGGTTCCGCAGGGTCTCTGGCCATACCGGCTCCCAGAAGTTGAAGAACCGTACGTTCCAGGGATCGTTGTTGGCGCAGAATCGTGTGCCGATGCAACGGTTGTATACCTGAACGTTCAAACCTTCGTTGTTATGGTAGGTAGCGAACACCGGGCATACCGGCTCGCAGGGTGCATTCTCACAATGCTGGCAGAGCATCGGCACAAACCGTGCCTTCACCTCAGGGAACTCACCTTCCCAATACCGCTCGATGCGAATCCACTGGATTGCCCGGCGTTGGAGGAAGTGGTCGGACTCATTGAGGGGGATATTATTCTCAGCCTGACATGACACTACACAGGCCTGACAGCCCGTGCACTTATCAGCGTCTACCGCCATTCCCCATTTTCGCTCGACGTGTTCTACAGCCAACTGGTCCTCCCGAGTCCTCTGAGCTTCTCAGCCCGTCCAGACACGATTTCTACCGTTTTATTCGTGATCTTTCCCATTCGATATCTTGTACAATCGCCCACCAGGGGTCCCTGCTCCAGATTCTCCGATAGCAGGATCCAGCAGTCTGGGGACTACCATGCCCTCGAACTTGGGTACCCTGCTGCGGCGGCCTGTCAACGTGAGCTTCACTCTAGTGGCGCCCCATGCAAGAGCACCGGTGTCCGCATCTGATACTGCGTCCAGAATGCTCATTACGTTGCTACCGATGTCTTTGGCGTACCTGCCCATCTCTGTGTGGCCCTGTCCCATTGGGATGCTTACCACCTTGGGCGGCGCTGCCGGGTTCACGTACACCTGGGCTTCAATGCTGCCCTTTGGCGATGTCACCTTGAGGATATCGCCCTCTCTGACATCCAGGTCCTTGGCAGTATTGGGGTTCAACTCTATCCAGGTACTCCACACCGCTGTGGTGATGGGGTCCGGTGTTGCCTGCAGCCAGGGAAGGTGCGCATCTCTGCCATCGCCCATAGCGTGGGACATGAACGGCAAGAGGTGGAAGGGATACTCGGCTACACTTCCGCTGAAGGAAGGAACGGCATTGCCTGGAATCTTGTCTATCTTTGCTTTGGTGGAAGCCTTGGACTTCGCCTTGGTATCCCACCAGCCGCCGCGCTGGAGTATGCCCACCCAGAACTCCTCAAACGAGGGGTACTGCTGGATGGAGCCTCTATTCAGTTTGTACAACTCTTGGGCGTTCGCGCGAATTGCATCCTTCATGGTGTTCCACGGGAGGCCTCGCGTCATACCGTCGCCAAGGCCCTCTGCCGTTGCCAGCAGAACATCGCCAAAGCTACGGACATCTACGAAAGGCATCACCACGGGCTGCTGAAGGGCAATCGACTCGTAGCCGGGGCCGGGATCAGAAACATCGTCGCCCCAACCTTCCATCGGAACCTGATCGGGGAGAACCAAGTCAGCCATCGCCGTGGTTTCGTCCATGAAGTTGGAGAAGCTGGCGATGAACTGGACGTGCTCCATCATGGCCCTACCGAACTGAAGGCCACCCGGAAGCCCGTAAACGGGGTCTGCACCATGCACCAGCACAGCGTTGACGCCGTTGGGAATGTTCGTGCGCATACGGTCAGCGAGTCGCTGGAAGTCCACCAGGGGCGATGCGGGTGCACTGCTGACCAGATCCTTCACCGGGGCATCAGGGTTGAAGAGAATTCCACCCTTCTTACCTACGTTGTCTACCAGCGCGTTCAGCAGGTAGACCGCTGTCATGTTAAAGAGGCCGTTGGTCTGAGCCGCTGCCAAACCACCACCGATTGCTACGCCCGGCTGGTGACCCGCAAAGTCACGGGCCATCTCAACAATCCTGGCTTCCGAGACGCCGGTTACATCCGTCGCTGTAGCCAGGGGCTGAGCGTGAGTAGCGATGACATCGCCCAGGGCAATCATTGCCGCTGCGTCACCCAGGCCTTCCTTCACGATCACATCTGCAATCGCCAGGGCCAGGACTCCTTCAGTGCCGGGGTTGATGTACACCCAGGTGTCGGCGTTTGCTGCCGTCATGGAGAATCGTGGCTCAATCTGAACCAGGGTGCCGCGCTTACTTGATTCCGTGTCGCGGAACTCTCCGTATTGCCAGTTATAGTGGAGCGGCGCGTGCCAGCTACTGAGGAAGTCCGCCCCAAAAGAAAGGACATAATGGGAGTTTTGCACGTCTGCAATGGGCAGGCGGTCCTGGTTGAACATTTCCTTGAAAGCTGCGCGGACCACTGTCTGATCCACTGCTTCAAAAGCTAGTTGGGTGGCACCGTAGTTGGAGGCGAAGCGGTTCACCACTGTGCCAAGGGCACCCCGTAGAGGCTCAGTGATCATTGCCACGCTGCCAGGGTTGCCGGAGTATTCGTTAAGCCTGGACTGAAGCTCGTCTATCGCCTCGTCCCAGGAAATCGACTCGAACTGGCCGGAACCACGATTGCCGACACGTCGTAACGGCGTTGCGATGCGGTCAGGGTGATACAGCTCCTGGAGGGATGCTTCTGCCTGGGCCGTGTGCTTGCCACGACTCATTGGGTAATCAGGGTTGCCTTCAACCTTCTTGGCCCTTCCCTGCATGACGCGCACCAGAACGCTTTCAACGCCGGTGCTGGGTCTTGCTAGGGTAGCAAAGTAGGCATCCTGGCCTTCAACAAGGTCTTCAGGAATCAATACGGGACTCTCGGCAATGAATTCCCTATCCGGAATACGGCAACCTGCAAAGATAACCGCACCCAGCATTCCTATGCCGGAGAATTTGAGCAGCTGACGCCGCGTTACACCCATTCGATCTTGATCCTTATCCCTTAGTAGTGGCAGGTGGTGCAGTCTGTAGGGGCATCGTTGTTACGATGACAGTCCACACAGAAGCCCATCTGCAACTGCTTTTGCTGTGATACCTCGGTCATTGCCCCCACATCGCCGTGGCATAACGAGCACACAGCTGATGCCGGGACTCCATCCTTCTCTGAGAAGAATGTGATGTGGGCCTCATGGACGAACCTTACGTGGTCCGGGAGCCTGTGTACCCGAATCCATTCAATAGGCTGGTTGTTGTCCCATGCTGCCAGCAGCTTCCCGATCTCCGGACTTTCCGTCGCGATGATCTTGTGGCAGAAGGTGCACTGCTGAACAGGGGGGATGCTGGCGGTAGGCTGCGTTGTCACCGTCCGGTGGCAGAACACACAGTCAATGCCAGCTTGTTGTACGTGCGGTACGTGGGTGAAGGCGATGGGTTGTGTTGGTGTCTGGAGGAAGATCTGGTCAACTTCCCAGAAGAAGTGCCCAGCCATCTTACCGCCCACGACCAACGCGACGATCAAGAATGACGCTCCGACTATCGAGCCCATGGAGACCAGGGCCAGAGTCCGGAGTCGTTTGTTCATATCGCCGGAATTGATGCGACCCAAGGACCCACCAACAATCAGAACCCCCACGATGATGAACAGACCCGCGACAACGGTGAAGTTGTTACCGCCCAGGGTGAAGAGCGTGCCCAACCCCAGGAAGATAGCAGCTACGGAGATGACCGCAAGGGTGAGCACCCAGAAAGGCGTCATGCCACTTGGCAGATTTACTTGCTTACCGGCTATCTTGCCACCACGTGCCAAATAGCCTTCCAGCGCTCGGAGGCCGGTCACTATAAGGACGGCGCCGATAATCCCAAGGCCGATGCCAATCGTGGCCTCTTCGCCTGATGTGATGAACACAACACCCAATATTAGGAACGTGGCGGCAACTGCCAGAATCGAAAGGATGGGAATGAGCATCTTAGACATTAAGACACTCTATCCTGTGTATTGGCATTCAAGCCGTACTCCATGTATTGGGTGTTCAAAAACATTCGGGTTATATCCACCATGAGAGGTACGTGTTCTCAATAATTCTGGCTAGGTCTCTGGCTACGAACAAAACAACGATGAATCCAGCCAGTGCTCCAATGGCGGTTACGTAGAAGAAGGGCCGAATCCGTAGAGCCTTTTCTGGCATCTTTTTGCTCTCTACCAACGAGGGGATAATTCCGAAGCTTAAGAGGATGCTGCTGGAGAATACAAATATCAGGATTGGGAACAGCCAGAGGTAGGAAACGAGGTTCCTGTATTCAATCCAGTCTTGCGATGTGATGAAATTCGGGTCCATGTGTTCCCCCACTGATTCGAGCTTGTGAAGAATATCGCAACTTGAATATAGGTGTCAATATAGGTAGGCCCTCAATCCGGCCGCAATCCCCTCTCGAATCCCCAGATGGTGCCCTTGCAGCGTACCATCTGGGTGGTCTTGCCATCCCAAACGTCTCCCTGTAGAGTGAAGACTGTCAAACAAACGGAGGGTACACATGGCCTCAAAAACCAAGAATGACCAAAGCGGGTTGAACAGGCGCGAAGTGCTGGGTAAGGGTGCGATTGTCCTGGGCGTAGCTGCAGTACTCATGGTGCCCTTTAAGCTCTTTGGCGGTTTCTCCGGCAATAAGAACGCAGGCTCAGACCTGCCTGGCAAGGATTCCATCTTCCAGCCCCGCAAGGACGCAAACCTGAAGAAGTACCTTCAAGACAAGTCCTTCTAAGCGAGGCACCTCACCTGTAAACGCAGAACCCCGCTCCGGTACATGCCGGAGCGGGGTTCTTTTTTGTCTCGAGAGTCCCATGCGTGTCGCTGTGGCGAGGAGACTAAAGAGGCCTCTGGCCCGCAGGCCAGTCTCAGGCATATGTCGACGAGGAGACTAGAGCTGTCTGACCCTCAGGTCAGTCCCCGGGCATATGGGTCAAGGCTCAGCCTTGGATGCTGCGGAAGATGGCGAAGGCGATCTGTTGTTGTTCGGCGTTCAAATTCTGACCGATAACCAGCATCCTACCTTCCGATAGCTGCAGAAGCATCGCGGTCACACCCTCTTCGTCGCCGATAGGCTGCACAAGCTGGGCTGAGAACCCGCCTATGAGTTCCTCTGAAATGACATGCTTATCGCCGTTGGAGCCCACCACATCGCTGATGTCGCCCACCGTGGACGTCCCGCCCTGGTACGACAGGAAGAAGCCGTCGTCCAGCCTCACCAGCGTGCCTTCCCAGCCTGTTGTCGCAGTCCTTGGGCCGCCGATGGCCCAATCTGGAGGCAGGCTGATGGAGAAGAGCCGTTGGCCAGATAGCATCACATCGATAAGGGGTTCAAGGAACACCTGCGGTTCCCCGAATGCCAAGGCTACTCGGGAATCGGTTGATTCCACGGGTGCTTCCGCTGCCAGCGACATTGCCGGTTCAGGCGCTCCACTTGCTGCTGAAGTATCAGCAGCCCCATCGCCGGCCTTGGCCACGCCAAGCGAACTCATCTCAGGCTCGCCAGGCGCTAACGGCGCTGCCGCGGCCTGGGGTGCTACGGATTCGGTCTGGATAGCGGCCGCAGTGGTGGCGGTGTCGTCGGATGTCGAATCACCGGAGAACGATGCATACGTGACGACGCCAACCGCAACAACGGCGATCATTGCGGCTCCGGCGTAGACGGGCTGCACGGTGCGAAGCCATGAACTGACATCGATGCGATGCCACCAGGACGTGGGAGTCTGTTCGCCAAGCTCCCCGGATATGCGTGACCACATATCGGCAGGAGCCTTAAGCTCTTCCCGCTGTGCGTCAAAGTATCCGCGTAGCTGACGCTCTACCTCGTTGTAGTCCTGTTCCCGTGCCATCGTCTAATCCTCGTCCTCAACCAAAACCCCGCGCAATCGATCCATTGCCCTAGATAGCCTGGATTTCACCGTGCCTTCACGGATACCCAGTGCCTCTGCCGTCTCCGCCACAGAGAGTTCAGAGAAGAACCGTAGTGTGACCACCTCTCGCTGGTCCTCCGGCAACACTTCCAACGCCGTCCTCACCCGCTCCTGCTCCAGGATGGTCTGGGTGGCCGCTGCCGGGTCGTCGCTCTGGCTTGCCATGGGCTGCGGCGTGGACGGATCGTCGATGTCCATTGCCCCGAAGTCCTTGCGACGACTCTGGCTAACACTCTTGTTCACCAGTATCTTGGCCAGCGATGCCTTCAACGACCCTCCGTTGAAGCTCTTGATCCCTCGCCATGCCAGAATCAGCGCCTCCTGACTCAGTTCCTCCGCAATTGCGTGGTTCCTTGTCATCAGGTAGGCCGTTCCGTGAAGCATGCTGCTGTATCGCTCCACGATGAAACGGAACGCATCCCGGTCGCCATCCTGGCAACGTCGGACTATCTCCGCCTCTTCTGCGTGAGCAGCATCCTGAATTGTGTCACGGCCTTCCACTTGAGTAGACGCCTCCTGAACCCTTGGGGTTCCTTGTCTCTATAAACCAGCCCTACTATATCTGTTCTTGTTCTTACAACAACTACAAATATCGACGGTTTTGTCGATTATCTTAGGTAATCGCGGGAACATAGCGCAGGGTAAACTTGGCTACGCAGTCGCCTCGCAGGGGATTCCCTTACACACCCCTAACACCTCGTCGTTGCCTGGGATTTCCCATTGCTGCCAACCCAGGTTCGCAAACTGCACAACCCCTTCGCGGTCGATGACAAAGAGCGCCGGACGCTGGCCCAGGGAAAGGAGCTTGCTCTTGACCTCGTACTGGTCATACAACGTGTTGTCCGTGTCCACCAAGCAGGGGAACGGGATTGCATGGTCGGTGAAGTAGGCTCGTGCTTTCTCTGGTGTGTCTCTCACAACGGCGATAACCACCGCACCCGCGTCAAGGAACTGCTGATGTTGGACCGTCAACTGACGGAGGTGTCTTCGACAGAACGGTCACATGAAGCCCCGAAGAAACACCAGCACCACACACGCCTTGCCGCGATAGTCACTCAAGGTGATATCGCCACTCATCGCGTTTGGCAGCGTGAAATCAGGAGCCTGAACACCAACAGGGACGAGTTTTGGCTCGATTGCCACAGTGATGGCTGCCTTTCTGGCCGGGGTCTTTTGGTGCTACTACTCGCCTTAGGTAACCGTAGGCACACGGGTCAAGGGCTGGCCCTTGTTAGGTAGCCGTAGGTACTTAGGTCCAGGACTGCGTCCTGGCTATTCGCCGGCTTCAGAGATGGGGTTCAGCTTCCACTTCGGCGGTAGGAGGTATCCCGACTGCGATACGACATCCAGGCCGTCAGACTCGGCACCAAGCTGTTCCAGCAACGCCTCAGGGTCCGTCACCGGCATCTGACATGCATAGTTCTGGCACACGTAGGCCGTAGGTTTACCGCCGATGAGCACTCGCCCTTCCAGTAGTCCAAGCTCCTCTGCGATGGGGTCGTCTTCTGACGTCATGCCCGCAACGACCTTGTTTGGCAGGAACCGACTGTACACGGCGTTCAGCAGCGCCTTCGTTCCTTCGTCGCTTCGGTCTCCCACGATCACCACTTCCTTGGGTGTGGATAGGGCGAAGTCCATAGCGCAGAGCCAGTGCCCGTACCCCACAGGTTGCGCCATCATGGTGGATCGCATAGCACGCAACGCCGTCTGAGCTATCTCCGCGTACTTGGGCGTGCCAATCAGTGAGCCCAAGCGCAGCAATGCCAGCGTCGCAGCCGATGCCCCACTAGGCAGGGCGTTGTCGGAGAACTCTTGAGGTCGCACCAATAATTCCTCGTGATCGTGGCCGGTGGTGTAGAAGCTGGCTGTATCGGCGTCCCAGAACAGGTCGAGCATTGACTCGGCAAGCTTCTGAGCTTCCAAGAGCCACTTATGCTCAAAGGTGGCCTCGTAGAGCGTAATCAAACCATCGACCAGGAACGCGTAGTCCTCCAGGTAGCCGTTCAACTTGGCTTTGCCATCGCGATACGTCCGAAGCAATCGACCGTCCGCATCCTTGAGCGACTCCAGTAGGAACGCTGCGTTGGCCGATGCCGCTTCCAGGTAGTCAGGCCGACCCAGCACAGACGCCGCTTCAGCCAGGCTTCCCAACATCAACGAGTTCCAGCCGGTCAACACCTTCTCGTCGCGAAGGGGCCAGATCCGTTCGTTGCGCAGTTTCAGCAGCTTTGCCTTGCTCTCTGCAAGCTGTGCCAGAAGGGTTTCCTCATCCATGTGGAGTTCAACCGCCAGCTTGGACAGCTCCTGCGGCAGGAACAGGATGGATGCCCCTTCAAAGTTACCGTTGTCAGTCACGCCATACACCTTGCAGAAGAGTTCTCCAGCCTCCGGGCCCAATGCCTCTATGAGTTCTGGCTTCTTCCAGGTGTAGAAGATACCCTCTTCGCCTTCGCTGTCGGCGTCCAACGCGGTGTAGAAGCCGCCGGACGCATCGCGCATGTCCCGCAGCACGTACTCCGCCGTCTCCTCGACGACGCGTCGATACTCCGGTCGAGCGAGGGCCTGGTACGCATGAAGGTACAGGCGGATCAGCAGGGCGTTGTCATACAACATCTTCTCAAAGTGGGGCACCAACCATGCCTGGTCGACGGAGTACCTGTGGAAGCCGCCACCGACGTGGTCGTAGATACCGCCTCGTAACATCCTATCGAGGGTGAGGTCGACCATCACCTGTGCCATGGGCTCGCCGGTGGTATTGCCATAGCGAAGCAGGAACTCATGCACCATGGGCTGCGGGAACTTGATGCTGGTACCAAAACCGCCCCACTCCGTATCGATGTTGGGGGCAAGCCGCTTGAAGGCCGTGTCCAGCATCTCCGCTGTCAGTGGCTCCTGGTCACCCTGGAAGGCCGCGTTCTGCTTGAGGTGCTCAACAATCTGGTCAGCAGAAGCTACTACCTCGTTGTTGCGCTTCCGGTATGCACTTTCCGTTGATTCCAACACTCTGCGGAAGCCAGGCATGCCGCCGCGGTCCTCAGGTGGGAAGTAGGTGCCGCCGTAGAAGGGTTTCAAGTCCGGGGTCAGGAACACAGACATAGGCCAGCCGCCGCTACCGGCAATTGCCATAACAGCCTGCATGTAGATGGCATCCAGGTCAGGCCGCTCTTCCCTGTCCACCTTGATACACACGAAGAGTCGATTCATGACCGCGGCGACTTCCGGGTCTTCAAACGACTCCCGCTCCATCACATGGCACCAGTGGCAGGCCGCGTAGCCGATGCTCAGGAAGATGGGTTTGTCTTCTTTTATGGCGCGCTCCAGGGCTTCCGGGCCCCAGGGGTACCATTCCACAGGGTTGTTTGCATGTTGTTGGAGGTAGGGACTCGTCTCATCGATCAGGCGGTTGTGCATGAATGCCCACTTTCGTATCTGGCTAATCCGCCATTATACTCGCAGATAGATACATCGGAGGAAAAGTATCGTATCAAGGAGTCTTTAACTCTGGAATTTGCCCCCAGAGCGAGGTTAGTTACCGTCATCGAAGAATTATTTATTTAAATCTATTTCTTCTTTAAGAAATTCGTTATTATACAGAAGTCTAAAGTAGGGGAGTGGAAAATGGCATCGACTCAAATGGAGCCGAGTAAATCACCCGCGATGGAAAATTCCAAGCTAACCCGCCGCCAGTTGATAAAGGGTGCCTCTGCCCTCGGGCTCTCCGCGGCAATACTTGGTCCGCTTCTGGCGGCGTGTACCCGCGTTGAGGACACCATGATTGTTACACCATTATCCACCCCTCCTTCGCTACCAACCGCAACACTCTTTTCCACTCCCATTTCACCACCCTCGTTTGCTTCAAGTCCCTCGCCTACTCCTACCATTGCACCAATTTCAAAACCTAACGCGGCATCTCCCCTACAATCTTTGCCTACGACGATTCCTACCCCTTCACCAACTGCTACACCGCCACCGACAGTTACCTTCAACCTGACTGAGAGACAAAAGATTGCCCACTTGCTGCGAAGAGCAGGTTTTGGTTTCACCGCCGCAGAACTCAATCGAGCTGAGGGGATGGGCCTTGCCGCCACTATTGATGAACTTATCAATTTTGAATCGGTGGACAACAGCGACCTTGACAAACATATCGCCGCGGCCGGACTAGATTTTGAACTCCCTCCGGAGATGAGACGCTGGTGGTATCTTCGCATGGCATACACCAAGAGGCCTTTACAAGAAAAAATGACCCTCTTCTGGCACGGCATTCTGACCAGCGGCCATAAGAAGGTAGCCGATATACCGAAGATGTCCGCCCAAAATGAACTATTTAAGCAGAAGGGTATGGGGTCGTATCAAACTCTCTTGGAAGAAATAGGAAGAGATCCCGCCATGTTGATTTGGCTGGATAGCAGAAGCAATAATAAGAAAGCACCCAACGAGAACTATGCCCGTGAGCTTATGGAGCTATTCACCCTCGGTCCTGGAAATTATACAGAAGAGGACGTAAGAGAGTCCGCCAGAGCCTTTACCGGCTGGGGGCTTAAGCGTAAGGAAGGCAACCCAAAGGGAGTATTTTATTTCCGCGATTTTCAACACGACTACGGTAGTAAAACGTTTTTGGGAGAGACTGGTGATTTTGACGGCGATGACGTGGTCAGGATAATCCTGAAGCAGCCACAAGCGGCCCGCTATATAACCACCAGGCTCTGGGAATTCTACGCCTACGAGGATCCGGAATCAGAAGTTATAGATAAACTTTCCGCGGTGTTTGTATCCAGTGGCTACGCCATCAGAGACGTGATGCGAGCCTTACTAACCAGCCCAGAGTTTTATTCCGATCGAGCCTATCGTACACAGATTAAAAGCCCCATTACGCTAGTAGTGCAAACTGCCAAGGCCCTCAACCTAACAGTCTCCACCAAACGTATGTCAAATCTAGCTCTACGCATGGGCCAAATACTCTTTGACCCACCTGATGTTTCTGGTTGGCCCGGTGGTGCAGCTTGGGTTAACAGTAGCTCCATTCTTCAGCGTGTGAACATGGCGAATTTTATAGCCAAGTCGTTAACAGAAACCCTGACGCGTCAGGAACTCGTAGATCTGCTCCTTGATGGAGTTCTTGACCCTGCAATGGAAGCTGCCCTAGATTACTTTGAATCAGAGACCCGGGGCTCAAGCAGGGTCGGCGTCAGCCGAGGGTTGACGTACCTAATGCTGGGAGGCCCTGGATACCAAAGAGGTTAGAATGTATATGTTGAATAGAAGGTCATTCCTCAAACGGTCTGCTCTGGCAGTGGTAGCCGGAGCAGCGATGCCTACAATACTTCGACGAGGCGTAGCAGCAGCTCAAAACGATTCTCAGGCTGCCGCATCCAACCGCAAGGTGCTCATCGTGGTTCAGCTCAAGGGTGGCAACGATGGCCTTAACACGATTGTCCCCTACACCAACGGCATCTACTATGATCTCCGTAGCACTCTTGCCATTCCTCAGGCACAGGTGCTACCCATGGACAACGAAGTTGGTTTTCATCCCAACATGGCCGCATTCGCACCCCTCTGGGATGAAGGACACTTTGCGGTTGTAGAGGGGGTGGGCTATCCCACGCCAAGCTATTCCCATTTCGTATCCATGGACTACTGGGAAACAGCCGTTCCCAACAGCATTAACAAAAATACCACCGGCTGGCTTGGACGATATCTTGAGCAGCTAGACGTCGCTACTCTGGGCGCAGTTCCCGCCATGAATGTTGGCCGTCATCTACCACCGGAATTTCAGAGCACCAGGGTCTCCATATCTACCGTAGACAGTCTTGATGCCTACCAATTCCAAGAGGATCCTCGCTACCAGGGCATCTCGGATGCTCGGTTTGGTGCTCTTCATGGCCTATACACCACACCCAGCGGCGACCCCGCAATGGACCAACTATTGGGAGGCGCATTCCAATCCGCTTTGGACGGTTCCATAGCAGTCAAGGAAGCTCACGCGGCTTATACCCCTGCCGTAACCTACCCAACCAGCAATCTTGCACAAGATATGCTGCTGTTAGCGGAGGCCATTCATTTCAACAAAGATTTGAAAGTTGGTCACGTCGCTTTAGGTGGATTTGATACCCACGCCAATCAGCTAGCAGACCAAGGTGCGCTGCTGCTGCAATTTTCGGAAGCGGTCACCACTTTTTGGGACGACATAGTGGCGCACGGCCACGGGGACGAAGTGGTCATCATGACATGGTCTGAGTTCGGTAGACGGCCCAAAAGCAACGCCAGCGACGGCACCGATCACGGTAGCGCGGGCCCCATGTTTCTGATGGGCAACTCAGTGGTGGGTGGCCTCTACGGTCAACGTCCAAGTCTCACCAATTTGGACAAGGGGAACCTGAAGTTCACCACAGATTTCCGATCCGTCTATTCAACGGTCCTTGAGGATTGGCTTGGAGTCTCAGCGAAGGAAGTGCTAGGTGGTTCATTTGAAAAACCATTATTAATCGCTAATAGCAGTTGATTTAATCCAATTAGCTGTAACCTCACCCCTTGGGTTATAATCGAATCCGTGCGTTGATTTATCTTGCTCAGCAGTGAAGGGAGCGTGATAGTGAAACCATCGTCATGATTTCGTAGAAATAAGAGAGTTTCCCATCCTATAACAATAAACAAAGGAGATAATTAAATGGGTACGATTTCTGTTGGCAAATTAGCAGGATATTCTTTGATGTTTGGGCCGGTCATTGCATTAATATGCTATTTTATTGCGCCAGGGGGAGCTTTAGGAATAGGTGGGCAAATCGAACCAACCAACTCCGCTGAAGTACTAGCAGTTACTTCAGGTGACTATGCTTATTTAGCTTTAATTTCTTCGTTAATTCTTCCGGTAGGGTTATTAGTTTTCATATCCGGCCTCACTTTTTTTGCACGAAGCATGGAGGGCGGCAATGGTTACGCTATCGCTACGCTAGGAATACCAATGCTTCTTGTAGCAGCAGTTGGGTGGGTCCTTGTTAGTGGAATTACTCTCGGGATCGCCTCGGGCCAGATAACAGAGGGAGCACTCGCAGACGTATCACTCTCACTCAATCTTATGTCCGGGTTAATATTCGGCGTCGGAGCATTTTTAGTTACCTATGCAGCTACTACACGCCCTGATGGGAACTCCAAATTCACCTGTATCGCATCATTGGCCGCTGCAGTAGTTGCTGTTGTTTCCATTATTAGTATCGTGGCTCCCGACCAAGCTAAATTAATGAGCATGGTCACAGGCATTTGCTTCGTTATTTTTACAGTTTGGTCGGTCAATACAGGTCGGAAATTAACGTCAGATTAACCTTACAGACGTTTCACGCCTTACCAAACAAAGATATCATTAACCAAAATCAAAGGATGATTCAAATCTAACGAATTTTCAATTCAGCCTACAGAGCACATTAAAATACCCAGTGGCTAAATTAGTCACTGGGTATTTTAATGTGCTCTGATAAACCTCTCTACGTCACATCAGACGGGGATGGGCCTCGAAGCCGAGCAGCATGAAGGTCTGCTGTCGTTACCGTAGGCGCATTTACAAGTTCGTCATAAAGCTCCATTGGCGGCTCCACGTCCTTCATAGCAGGGATTATCTCTTCTCCCATCAATTTAATGGAACGCATGATTTTCTCGTGAGAAATATTACCAAACATCATCCAGTTACTCACGTGGGTCACACCGAGTTCCGCCGCCTTCTGGAACTTTTTAATTACCCTGTCCGGATTCCCAAAAAAGAGCGATTCCTGCAATCCAGCCTCGTCCAGTTCTCCATCGAATGGCCCTGAAGATACGCGGCCATTAGTAACTTCAAGGCGGTTTAGCGCACGTCCGGCCCGTATCTGCCATCGAGCATGTTGTAGTTCCTCCAAGGCCTCGGCGTCTGTAGGGGCCACCTGTGTAATCGACTGCAATCCTAGGTCAGGACGATGATAGTCTTTACCTTCCGCTTTCAACGCCTGCACCAGCGATGTCAGGTGAGCACGGACGCCACCAGCCCCCAACAATCCCGCAGTTATCGGCATCATGTCCCATTTGGCAGCAAGTTGCATCGTTTCCACGCTGGTGCCAGCCACCCACATCGGAGGGTAAGGCTTGGTTAGCGGCTTCGGCCACACCGTTGTTCCATACGGAATCTTAATGTGCTGGCCGTCATATGTGAAAGATTCGTCCTGCGTCCAAGCTTTCACAAGCACATCGAGGGATTCTAGGAACTGCTGTCGAGTATCCTCAACCGTCACCCCAAATCGAGAAAGCTCATGGGGTTGATAACCACGACCAATACCACAAATGAATCTCCCATTGGAAAGGTTATCGAGTACCGCCACCTCTTCCGCCAATCGCAGGGGGTTCCAGATGGGGAGCACCAGCACGGCAGTAGCTATCTTGATACGTTTGGTGCGCTCCGCAATGGCCAAGGCTTGCAGTAGAGGTGCAGGGGAGTTGCCGTAGTTGGAGAAGTGATGCTCTGCGATGAGGCAATAATCAAACCCCATCTCCTCCGAGTACTGGATCTGCTCCATCCCCTCATCAAAGAGGGTCTTCCAATCGCGTAGCTCAGGGTTGGGCCACTCATAAAACAGTCCGAATTTCATTGTGTTCTCGTTTCCCGTTGGGTTGCCCAACAGTCTGCCCCCGTAGCTAAGGGCTGTCAACGGGACCCCTCGAGTCTTTTACGACGGTGAGGCAGTTACGTCCTCTAAATACTCGACGCACTGTGGTGACCATGGCACAGAGCAGTTCGCCACCCACTCTTTGGGAGTAGCAAATTCGACTCCATCCAAGTCATCAGATGTCTTGGCCATTTTGGGAAGCGCCATCGAAAGCAGCATTGCCATGAGTACCGGTATAGCCAAAAGCGCGAACCCATCACTGAAGTTGCTTCCCACTCCAGAATGGAAGGGGTTGAAAATACTGTCAGGACTTCCTCCTCGCGATGTGACCACCGCAAAGAACCCAGCCGTACCAAAGCTGCCCCCCAAGAAAAATAGCATGGAGTTCATGCCAAGAGCGGACGAAAGCATCTGAACCCTGACGATGCGTGACACCGATGTTGCTGGGCGGCGTGTTCACCAGGCCGAACCCAGCGCCCAGGAGACCTGCGAAGGCACCAATCGCCCATAGAGAGGAATCTGCATACGTGGATAGCCCCAGCACTGCTATCAACATCAGGGGCGCGCCAAGCCATGCAGGAAGCCTGGCACCCTTCCAGTCGGTCAGCCTACCCGCCAGCACGCCGGATACCGAACTCAGTGCTGCGCCAGGTAACATGACGAACCCGATTTCTAGTGGTGATAGCCCGTGTAGTGTAGTCAGTAGAATCGGTAACCCAATCAACGGAGCCAGGTTCGCCATCATGATGCAGAAGCTCATGCTCACCAGAGCTATGTACCGAAGGTTCTTGAGGAACTCTGTAGGGATGAAGGGAGATTGTGCAGTCCACTGCCGTGCTCCGAGAATCAGCAATCCAATCGCAGCGCTGCCAACACCTAGAACCACCAGTGATGATGTCCACCCGGTCCGTGCTCCCTCCGATGGCACCAACAGCAATCCACCGACTAACAGGGCTAAGGCAAGCCCACCCACAATGTCCAACCCACCGTCAGATTTCTGTTCGTCTTGGGGAAGTACCTTCATAGCGATAGGTATGGTCAGAACCGACGCACCCGTAGCAACAAAGATGGCCTCCCATCCAAAGAGCTCAGATAGGCCTCCGCCCAACAGTGGCCCCACCGCACCACCGGCGCCTATTGTAGCTGCGACCACACCCATGACCATCCCACGTGATTCCTGGCCGCACGCTCGACTGGCTATCGTCATGCCCAACCCAGGCACTGCGCTGCCCCCCACCGCCTGCACGACACGGGCAATCATCAGGAACGTAAAGTCGGTTGCCAACGCCGCCATGATGGATCCCATGGAGAAGAGCACGACGCCAAAGAGGAACAGTGGGCGCGCGCCGTAGAGGTCTCCGAGTCGCCCATAAAAGGGAATACACACCGCGTAGACCAGCAGGAACCCGGTCATCAACCAGCCAATCTGGCCATCGTCTATCGACATTGCAACGCCAATGTCCGGAAGCACGACACCTACCGCAGAGGCGTTTATGACCCCAAGGAACAGGGGTATACACACCATCAGTAGAATCATAGGGGCATTTGGTGCGTTTCCCTTTCTGTTGTGATTTCAGCCATTGCAACCTCACTTGAATAAGCCTAGGAGCAATTAGACTCAATGCGTCTTAGGCGGCCTTGGGTAGATGCTCCTGCATCACGCCGATGAAGTTCTTTATGTAATCACCCTTGTACAACCGAGCCAACTCCGCCATCACCGCTTCCCACGTCACCGGCACTGCGCCAGCCTGGATGATGCGCTGCATACCACGCTCATGGGCATCGGCGCTTGTCCCGCCAGGTGCATCGGAGACTGCGTAGACCTCATAGCCTTCTTTAAGTAGATCCAAGGCCGGATACACCAAGCAGACCTCTGTCCATAGGCCAGCCATGATCAGCTTGCGCCGACCCGTTGCTTTGACGGCCGCCACAAACTCCGCCTGTTCCATAGCGTTCACCGCTGAACGATCAATTGCCTGAATGTCAGGCAGCACGTCTTTCAGTGGCGCGATGGTGTCTTCCTGGTATCCAACGGTGACCGCAATGGTTGAGAGGATGATCGGCAGGCCAAACATCTTGCCGGCTTTAGCCAGGGCCACCACGTTGTTCACCAGGACTTCACGGTCGATAGAGTTCACAGCATCCACCAGCCCCGGCTGATAATCGATAAGTATCAGTGCAGCGTTCTCATGGGTGAGTAGGTGGTCAGTCTTGGGGTCTCGCGTTGTTGGGTTTGCCATGTCACCGTCCCTTTCTTTCCCTGTGTAGTGTTTTACTAGGCCTCTTCCGCGTTCTTCAACATCGTTTGGATGGAATTGATCAGCGCTGCCTGCTCTTCTTCAGGCATGCCGCCCCAGTGCTTGGCGTTGTTTGCCTCCACCAGGGGTGTGAGCGTAACCACCAACTCTCGGCCTGCTTGCGTTAGCTCCACACGGACGGAGCGTCGGTCACGCACCGAGCGACGACGCTGTATCAAGCCTTTGGCCTTCAGCTTGTCCAACTGTCGACTTATCGCCGCTTGGTCGACAGGGATAAGCCTCGACAGTCCGGTGGGGGTATTTGCCTCGCCTCGACCACACACTTCTAGGATTGCCCATTCCACTGGGGTGATATTGCTTGGAGCCAACTTACGCCCCAGGCTTTTTACCAGGGAAACCGATAAGAGGCCTGCCCAATAACCCAGTCCACGTTGTGTTGGAACGAGTGGTTTGTTGTCCATGGAGATTAATTTATATGATATATCATATATTGTCAAGTCATGTATCTTATTCGAAGCGTCATTCCAAGGGATCTATATGTACCTTTAGCATATCAGGCGAGTCTGCTATCATGCGTCCCAACAATTGGGGAGGTATGACAATGAGCGTTGAATTAGTGAATGTGCGTACGTCAGACGGGGTACGTCTGGACGGTTCCTGGCTGAAGCCAACATCGCCTGGGAAGTCGCAGTTCCCGGTGGATGTGATGATCCTGCATCACGGTGTGGCAGGTAACTTCTACGGTGCCAGCCCATTTGAGGACTGGGGCCCGTGGCTGGCCGAGAACGGGTGCGCTGCCATACGGGTCAACAACAGAGGCCACGACCCCGTCAGTCAAGCAACGATGAACGGCGAACGGGTGAAGCTAGGCGCTGCATACGAGGTCATCGATGGCTCCCGTGCCGATTGGGAGGCGTGGATTGACTTCGCGCAACAGGCAGGCTATGAACGCATCGGCATCTGGGGTCACAGCCTTGGAGCGGTGAAGACCATCTACCACGCAGCCCTAGAGAACGACTATCGCGTGCAGTGCATCATCGCCGCATCGCCGCCACGGTTCAGCTACGGCATGTACGCTGGCACAGAGCAGTGGGGCGACATCAAAGACGTTGGCAAGCGCTTCCAGGAGACCATCGACATCGCCAAGAGCCACATCGATGCCGGTCATCCGGAACAACTAATCCAGGTTGAGTACCCCGTGCCGCTGCTGGTCAGCGCGGGCACCTACATTGATAAGTACGGGCCTGAGGAGAAGTACGACATCGTCAAGCACATCCCAGGCGTGGCTATGCCGTTGCTGTCGTACATCGGCACCACGGAACCGCTGGGCGAGTTCCCGTTCCTTGGACTGCCGGAAGAGATGCAGAAGCTATCTGCTGAGCTCGACCACTTCACGTTCGAGTACGTAGAAGGCGCCAACCACTTCTATAGCGACCATCGCAAGGAAGTCTTCGATCTCACCAGTAAGTGGTTGAAGGCTCTTGGCGATAGCGGTCAGTTGCCTCGCGGAAAAGCTGTCTGGGCCTAAGTCCTTTAAGGACTCTTGTTCCCTAACGGTGACCCTTGGCCTAATTGTTCCACGGTTGTGGGTAGAGGGTTTTAGATCAACGATATACCTGGGGCTAGGGCAGGGAAATATGGGTGAAGGGCTTAGCCCTTCGGGAGGTGGAAGGTGAAGGTGCAGCCTGCGCCCTCCGTGCTTTCGGCCCATATCTTACCGCCGTGGCGTTCCACCAGCGATTTGGCTATCGCCAGACCCAGCCCGCTGCCGGATGCTTTCACCGTTGCCTTGCTCTTGGGCATAGGACGGTAGTAAGCCTGGAATATCCAGGGGAGTTCATTCTTTGGAATTCCGCCACAGGTGTCCTTCACAGACACAGCCAGTTGGTCGCCCTCTGATTTGACCTTAACGATTATGTGCCCTCCGCGAGGCGTGTACAGGTTTGCATTGTTGAGCAAGTTCAGTACCACCTGGCTGATCCTATGCTTGTCCAGTTGAACCCTGAGCTTCTCATCCTCGATATCCACATGTATCGCCTGATCCTTCATCTCCGCCGAGGGTGTGACGAGGGCGACGGCGCTGCGAACCAGCCCACCAACGTTGGCCATCTCTGTCTGAAGATGCACACGCGCGCTCTTCAATCGAGCGAACTCCAGGAGGTTGTTGACCAGTGCCTCAAGGGAAACGATGCCTCGCCCCATGCTGTCCACCAACCGACTCTGCGGCGTGTTGGGCTGGAACTCCTGAATCTCTCTGAACAGCTCTACGGAGGCCTTGATAGATGTGATAGGCGTCTTGAGTTGGTGGGAAACCATTGAAAGAAACTCGCTTTTCAGCTCATCCAACTCCTGAAGCTCTGCAACCTCGTTACGCTCTCGTTCAAGCAGGTGGATGTTCTCTGCAGTCAGAGATGCTTGCTGAGAGAACGCATCGCAGATCCTCCGTGTGGTCTCTGACGGCTCCTCTGCCAAGAGAAAGGACAAGCTTCCTATCACCTGGCCTTCTGATTTCAGGGGACAGAGATACACGAATTGCAAACCACCGATAGTCATTCCCAACTCAATGATGCGGTGATCGACGATGCCTTGAGCAATCTCTTCAAACCCCGCCAGTAAGGGCTTGCCGCTTGCATACGTGGACTGGGTGAAAGGGTGTTTGTTGAGGTCTATCGTTATGTCTATGGGGTTGAAATCAGGGATTAGTTTCTTTGCGGCATCAATAGCAAGACGTACAGGGCCTGAACCCATACCAGACCACTCAACAAAACGCACGGTCTGCGTTGTGGCGTCAAACCATGCCATCACAACCATACGCGCTCCAGTAGCGGCCTGCGCGTTGGAAGCAATCTCTTGCCATAGATTCTTATCGCTCATGTCACCCCTTAGGTTACCCGCTTTGACCCGATAGTGCAGTCCACCCCGTAGATTCAGCCTGCTCTGCCGTCATCATCCCATTCTCATACTCTTTTATTCATGAATCTTAAATATAGAATATGAATATTGTGTGAGTGCTGGTGTTTTATTCTTTTTTGTATGCTATCGTTTTAACTAATAGTTCTTCCATAATAGTTGGGGGAATACCTAGATTGGAGTCAAGGCAAATCTGGATTCCAACAATAGTGAAAGAACGAGGTGGTTTTAATGAAGGTCTTAGTAGTCGACGACTCCCCGGATATTGCCGAAGTAGTAGGTCTGTGCTTTGAGCTCAGATGGCCGGGCACAACCATACTCACCGCTGAAGACGGAGAGATTGCGTTGTCTATGATAGAGCAGGAAATTCCGGACCTAGTCATCCTGGATATAGGTCTTGCGGAGAAGGACGGGTTTCAGGTCTGCAAAGATATCCGCAGCTCGTCTTCAGTACCCATCATCATGCTGACAGTCCGTAACGAGCCTGTAGACATTGCCAGAGGGCTTGAAGCCGGGGCTGACGATTACATCACCAAACCCTTTGACCACATCGTTCTTCTGGCTCGCACTCAGGCAGTGATGCGTAGGATCAGTGGCAGCGGCGAGGATCCCATCACGGGACCCTTTGTTAGCGGTGACCTCTCCATCAATCTGGAAAGTCGGGAGATATGGCTGGCTGGTGAGTACGTACGACTTACCCCAATTGAGTTCCGCATTCTCTTCCACCTTGTGAAGAAGGCCGGACTGGTCGTCCCTCACCAGATACTGTTGAACAATGTCTGGGGTCCGGACAACAATGCCACCACCAACCAGCTCAAGGTACACATCCAGCACCTGCGACAGAAGCTGGGCTGCGATGGTTCAAACCCCAAGAACATCGTGACGGAGTGGCGCACCGGCTACAAGTTCGTGAAGCTGCCGCCAACAGACAAGGCACGTCCCATCCAGACGGAACAGGTAGCAGAGGCGGTAACCTAGTAACAGCAATCTTGTACAACAGCAACAGGCCATCTCCGGCGACGGGGGTGGCCTGTTCTTTTGCTCAAGGGTCATGCGCTATACCATAGAGGCACATAGAGGCACACTGTCTAAGGAGCATTAATGAACCGCCAGGTAGTCAAGGTCAAGGCTGAGCCTTGTGAGTGACCGCAGGAATATGGGTGGAGGGCAAGCCCTCCCGCACGCAGATGTAGTTGGCAGTCTGCTACGACCACCGGAGTTGCTGCACGCCCGTTTGGATCTGGCGGGTGGCGGTATGTCAGGTGTGGACTTCAAGCGCATCGAGGACAAGGCAGTAGACGATGCCGTTGCCCTCCAACTTAACGCCGGACTGCACATCGTCACGGACGGCGAGATGCGTAGATTGTCCTTTCAGAGTGCACTGCCGGAATCAGTAGAGGGCTTTGGCGTGTTCGATATAAACGCGTTCCTGTGGGGCGATTGGCATGGTGACGACCGCGTTGGCGACCTATCGACGCCTCGACCATCGATGCTGGGTGTCACGGGGAAGTTGAAGCGCACCAAACCCTTCGCAGCAAACGACTTTGCATACCTGGCTCGCGCGGTGAGTGACGCATCTCCTGCGGAGCCAAAACCCAACGCGGCTCCCGCGGAGCAACACGCGATACCCAAAGTCACACTGCCCAGCCCCAGCCTCTTCGTCAATTTCTGGTCGCCACAGCACTCCACATCGGCGTACCCCACCATAGACGCCTTCCTTGGGGATGTTGCCAATGTGCTTCGAGGGGAGATTGCAGACCTGGTGGCCCTTGGCGCAACGTACATCCAGCTGGATGCGCCTCACTATCCACTACTGCTGGACCCTGCTTGGGCTGATTTCTACGCGGCCCAGGGTATGAGCGCCGATGACTGGGTGGCTCAGGGCGTGGCGCTGGACAACGCTGTGATGGCTGACTGGCCCGGCGTCACCTTTGCGCTACACCTCTGCAAAGGCAACCAGGGTAGCCGCTGGCTGACCTCCGGGGGGTACGAGCGGTTGGTTGCTCCCGTGCTTGCTGCGACGTCTGCCGAGCGGTTGTTGCTGGAGTACGATGACGCGCGTTCCGGGACTTTTGAGGCTTTGCGAGGCGTGCCCGACGATAAGACAGTGGTGCTGGGTCTAGCGACTACCAAACGAGGCGACCGCGAGAGTCCAACAGACCTCCTGAGAAGGTTCAGTGATGCGGCTGAGTGCTTTCCCATCGATCAGCTTGGCGTCAGCCCTCAGTGCGGTTTTGCGACATCGATCATCGGCAACGACATCACTCCCGCCGACCAGCGACGCAAGCTCAAGGCCGTGGCGGACGTGGCGGAGATCCTTTGGGGAGCTTAGCTCCCTCTGCTGTCCCCCGGCTGTCACTCTGATTGCGGCACATCCTCTGCCATCACCCACCTCCACCCTCAACTATGGTGAATATGCCACAAAGCCCTTGGTATATACCGCAGGCACTTGGGTCGTAGGGCATCGCCCTACCGGGAGTACGCTTCCAGGCAAGTGATTACCCGGTCACCCAGGTCCCAGCTCACCTCATTTGGCCGATAGTACACATCCGTTCTGTCGTCACAGAGCGCGGCTGCCTGGCGCCCGAAATAGGAACTCAGCGGGAAGGTACCATCAAGTGTCGTGACAATAGTGGTCAGCACCTTGAAATCGTATGCGCCAGAGCAGGGAACAATCGTTAAAGGCTTCTCGGCATTAACGATTGTCAGGGCGTTTGGCTCATTGAAGCACTCCCCGTCACGCAGATCGAAGGTGTTTACCTGTCCGAACATGCGAGGCGGCTGACTGGACTGCACGATTCTGGCCGTCTGATCCGGGGCGGGCCTTCCTCCACCACCATCACCACCACCGATGACACTCCCAACAACTCCACTCAGCAGGCTGACCAGGATGACCGCAGAAAAAGCCCAACTGGCGATCTTCATGAAGCTCCAGCCGCCACCGCCACCAGGCTCCCAGTCATCCTCGGCCCGTTCCGCCTCCAACGCTGCCTCTTCCTGAGAGAACAGCATATCGTCGTATTCGCCGCGCGACTCCACATCAGCGAGGATGGCATACGCCTCGTCAAGCTCATCCGTGTCCTGACCAGCCTGAACGTAAGCATCGTGCTTTCGACGATACTGTTCTTCAATCAGCGGTTGGTCTGCCCACCGCTGGACGCTCAGGACTTCATACAGGTCAGGGACTTCTTCAGCCATGAGGCTTAGCCTCCTTTGCTATCCCGCAACGAACTGGCAACAGTATGCCATGACAACCGTGGTGAGGTGCAACGGAGTTTTAGTTGGAATTACAGGCTCCATTGCCAGTTAGAGCGATATACTCTCATATTGTTCATATCACTCCAAATCCTAGCCTCCCACATAGGGTTTTCGTCTTTTCCAAATTTAGAGGCGTCATCTAATCGCAAATATACTGCCTCTGTAATCCATGAGGCATGTTCACCCGATAATTCGCTTAATTTTGCAGCATAATTCGCTGCCCTTCCAACCCATACAAGGTGCTCCCCGTATACCGGTACGGGCGATCCAGATTTCACTAGTATCGATACCTACCACGTGCCTGGCCTGATACTGAGTGTCGTACTGCTTTTTGATTAAAGGGTTCAGAATCTCCTTAACGCAATAGGTGAGAATCCCAGCCACCATCGCCTCGCTCCTAATACCCCTGCGCAGCTACCCTTGTGTTGTGTGTTCGTAAAACGCAAGGACGCCACACACCTAGATATAGAGAGGGTAACAGCAAATTGCCCAGAGGGTGAAAGAGTGGAACCTCAGAGAGGAGGGGCCTCGCCCTGGCTAGTGCCGGGTCCAGGGGGCGACGCGCTTGAGGCCTTTGTTGAAGGTGGTCACGCCGTGCATCAGCACCTGGCCCCACCAGGGCGGCGGGCTTGGGTGCAGCGAGGCTTCTTTTAATGCGGCAAGAAACCCCTGCGGCGAGCCATCGAACTCAGGCATCTCGGTATACGTACGACCAAGCTCCAGGGCATGGTGGGCATCGCTCACCGCCGTCATCACCAGGCCATGGGTGGCAGCAGCAGCCTTCGCACGCTCGTCGGCGCCTCGAAACACGTTCCTGGCGTTGAACGCCTCGATGATGTCAGCGTGGGGCAGGACCTCTTCCAACGCATCGTCGGTGATGACGCTGCTCCGAACTTTGTCGAAGGGGTGGGGAATGGACACCAGCCCGCCCTGGGCCTTGATACGCTCCACCGTCTCCATTGGCGACAGCCCTCTAGGTATCTCTTCCGTCAGGAACAGCCCGGTGATCTCCCCGTGGGTGGTTTTAATCTCTGAGGCTACGATGACGGGGAAAGGTGCGATCTTGGCCACTTCCATGCCACCACGGATGGTGTTGTGATCTGTCACGGCGATGCAGCCAAAGCCGACTTTCAAACACCTGTCCACCAACCGTTGGGGCGATGTGGTGCAGTCCTTTGAGAAGTGAGTGTGCATGTGGAAGTCAGCGCGCAATGCCTAATCCCCTTGTTGCGATTCTAGCTAGAGGTAAATCTGGTATGCCGATGCGTGGGCTCATTAAAGCCTAGTCATCATCCTCGTCGTCCGAGTCATCATCCTTGTCTGAGTCGTCGCCAAGGAAGCGCATCTGCTCACCCACTGATGTCTGGAGTCGAGAGATGCGCAGTTCGGCGGCACTCAGTAGCTCATTGCATGCCTTGGCCAGCTTGGTGCCCTCTTCGTACAGCTTCGTAGCCTGGTCAAGGGAGAGGCCACCGCTCTCCAGGGCCTGTACCGTGTCCTCTAGCTGCTGGTACGCGGCTTCAAAGGTCGGCTGCTCATCAGGCTTATTGCTTGTACTTTTGCCTGCCATGTGATGTGCTCCTGTACGTGGTTGGATAGTGGGAACCACCCGTCTATTGTGCGGTCAAAGGGAGTGTAGCACAACGCCAGGGCAAGGCCCTGGACCCATAGCTAGGGGATATCGAGAAACAGGGGTGCCAAGAGGCATACCGGAGGCGCTGCTGAACATAGGGGTAGTTGTTACTGTAGGCTCACCAGGTACGCAACCACCGCATCGAAGTCTCCACCGAGTGCCCCGTCAAGGCCACCAGGCATGACCGGACCGAAGCCGGGAGCAAGGAACGCGGTGGGGTCTTCAATGGACTGGCGGATGTAGGCTTCAGCACCAATGTCTGTGCGAGTGGAGGCAATGGTGCCGATGTGTGTCAGTTCAGGACCGACAACACCCGCAGCGCCCGTACCTTCTACCTTGTGGCAGATGCCGCATGTGGTGATAAAGGCCGCCGGGACAGCAACGCCGCCGCTGGGAGCGGTGGGTTCATCGTCGTGTGCGTGGGCATCGTGGTCATGGTCTTCACCATCGGCCGGAGCCGTGATAGGAATTATCTCATCCTGGGGAGCAAGGGCAGTCGGCTGCGCCACTACGCTCTCACCGGAGTTCCCGCAAGCAGCCACTATCGCAACAGTAGCAATCAGCAGGGCCAAGAGAGCAATCGGGGTGCGTCCAAACATGCCAAGTCTCCTTGTGATTCGTTCAGTGGTTATAGAAAGTATGTTACGGCTTTCACACACTCTTGTCCATAGTAGAAACGCCCATTAATGCTTGAGGAAACTACCCGTCACTTTCTCGTAGAAAAACAGTGTCAGCTTCATGAAATACATTGGGATAATCAGTGCGTATGGGACACCGATGACAACAGACCATTTGCCCAGGGCAGGCCCATAGAACTCTGACGCCACAACCAGTCCAACGCCGATAATCATAGATGTAATCATCCACTTGACTAGGAAGCCAATGATTGCATCTATCGCCTTGGAAACGGGTCTTTTGTATTGGGGTTTACGACGCCTTGCCATCGCCGTCTACCTTTGCGCCGAATTCGCCCTGGTGCACTCGAATCCTGATGGCATCGCCAGAACCTACTTGCGATGCGTCAGACACGATGTCGCCTGTATCCGCTCTGCTCACCGCAGCATACCCTCGTCGGAGGACACTGGCAGGGTCCAGAGCGCCCAGCCGTTGGTCCAGACCAACCAGCTTCTGTTTGTGCAGAGCTACGGCGTTTCCCATCCGGAGCGCCAGGCCCTGCAAAAGATCGTCCACCTGCTGTCGACGCGTTGTAGTGTCCGGCTTGCGCATCTCCATGCGTGACAGGTTCCACTGAACCCCGCTGGTTCTGTTGGCCAGGTCCTGCATGACCCCTTGGTACAACTTCCGGGCATTGGACAGAACTCGGTCGTTCAGCTCTCGCGAGTCCGGTACTGCCATCTCTGCCGCCGCGGAAGGGGTTGGTGCGCGCAGGTCTGCCACCATATCGGCTACCGATGTGTTGGTCTCATGGCCTACCGCGCTGATGATCGGTGGTTTGCTGCCGTAGACTGCCCGCGCTACAGCCTCTTCGTTGAAAGCCCACAACTCTTCCGCGGAGCCGCCGCCTCGCGCCAGGATGACGACATCGATGTCCGGCTCCGCGTTCATGGCGTCGAAGGCCTCGATGATGGTGGGTGCAGCGTTATCGCCCTGCACCTGACACGCCGCCAGGACAAGCTCTACCAGCGGGTATCGACGACCAACCACGTTCTGGATGTCATGCCACACAGCACCCGTGGGGGATGTTATGACGCCGACACGCTTGGGGAAGGACGGGATGGGGCGTTTCCGACTTGGCTCGAAGAGACCCTCAGCCTCAAGCTGAACCTTCAGCTTCTCAAGCTCAAGGAAGCGCTCACCAAGGCCCTCGGGGCGGGCGATGTCTGCGATGCACTGGAGGTCGCCGCGGACTTCGTACACGGACACTCGACCATGCAAGGAGATGGCCGACCCGTCAGTGATGTGCTCACCGCCGCTGCCACCTTTGAACATGACACAACGGAGGAGAGTGTTCTCTTCTTTGAGGGAGAAGTAGGTGTGCCCAGCTGCTGAGCGGGCAACGTTGGAGGCCTCACCGCTAACCCAAAGGTCTGCCAACAAGGTGTCCCGTTCCAGGGACTCCCTGATGTATCGAGTGACTTGAGAGACGGTGTAGACGGGCATTTTCTCTCTTTACGGGATTGATTGGCGAGGAAAGCTACACGTTTGAACCAACCCAGGACACACAAGAACGCGACTACCCCAGCATGGGTGCAGGGCAAGCCCTGCCTAGGAGACCAGTGACAGGTACTCCCCGGTGCGGGTATCCACTTTGATTGTCTGGCCGGTGATGATGTGCATAGGCACTTTGACCTGTGCGCCGGTGGACAGTGTTGCTGGCTTGCGACCTGCCTGAGCAGTGTCACCCTTGAAGGCAGGAGCCGTCTCCGTGATTTCAAGCTCCACAGTCATAGCAAGCTCAACGCTCACAGCCTCGCCCTTATAGGAGACAACCGTGATGTTCTCGCCCTCTTTGAGGTACTTTGACTGATCTCCCAATTGGGCATTCGTCAGCGGGAACTGCTCAAAGGTCTCATTGTCCATGAAGATATAGTCCTGACCGTCGTTGAAGAGGTACTGGGCCTCATTCTGCTCTACGTCCGCCACAGTGAGTCGCTGGCTACCCGGCATGTTGCGCTCAAACATCTTCCCTGTGCGGAGTTGGCGCACCTTCAGGGTCAACGTAGGGGCGCGCTGCTGCATGTAGACGTGTTTGAACTCAATGATCTGATAGGCATCGCCATCGAGTTCCACGTTGAGCCCTTTGCGAACTTCGTTGTAGTTGATTGTCTCTGCCATATCTCTCTCCTGCTCTGTCCCACCTGTGGTTCGACTAACTCATCACGAACGGTACACCTTTATGCTCCAACGTTACAGGCCTTACTTTGGTAGCCGCCCAGTCACATGGGTCAGGGGCTTAGCCCTTGCGGGGGTTCTCATTTTTGTGTGATGTGGTCAATGACCGCACGGAGCCGCCCTCCATAATGACCGTGTCCTCTATCCGAACGCCGCCCCAGCCGGGGATATAGATGCCCGGTTCAATAGTGAACACCGTGCCGTCTACAAGGGAATCATCAGACCTGGGGCCTACGCGCGGGTATTCATGCACTGCAAGTCCGATGCCGTGTCCCAGGCTGTGCCCGAACTGCTCTCCGTAGCCTGCCTGCTCAATGATGTCCCTGGCGATGCCGTCGGCCTCACCCGATGTCATCGTAGGCAGCACCGTCTTGGAAGCGGTCATCTGAGCCGCCAGCACCGTGTCATACACGATGCGGAACGTCTCGTCAGGCTCACCAAGGCAGATGGTGCGCGTCATATCGCTGTTGTAGCCCTCGTACCGTGCACCGAAGTCGATGACTATCGGTTCACCGCTCTTAATCTTCCGATCCGAAGGGTGGTGGTGGGGTTTGGCCGAGTTTGGGCCAGATGCGACGATGGTCTCGAAGGCCAACGCCTCGGCGCCTGCCTCTCGCATTACTATTTCCATCTTCCAGGCCACGGACTTCTCCGTATCTCCAACCTCGATCAATGGTGTAACAACCTGGAAGGCATGATCAGATATCTCCATGGCACGGGTAATCAGCGCCAGCTCCTCGGGTTCTTTCACCATCCGAAGAGGCTCAATGAACTGCGACGTGCTAATCAAGCTGACTTCCTTGGCCGCCGCATCCTCTTTCAGGACGTTGATGATGGTCTGATGGGCGGCAACCGTCAGGTCTCCGCTCTCAAACCCCACGCGTTTCACGCCAAGTTCCACAAGCAGTGCAGGCAACCACGTCATGCCTCCGCTGATACGATCCACTCGGTAATCGGGTGACTGCTGACCTGCCTGCTCCGTGTATCGGAAGTCGGTAGCCAACACCGCAGCGTCTTTGGTGATGATCAGAAACCCCGCTGAGCCGGAAAACCCGGAGAGATACCTTCTATTCTCCGGTGAGGACACGAAAAAGGCATCCAAGTCGTTCTCGGTCAGCTTTACCCGCAACCGCTCAATACGATTGTTCATTTGCCATCCCCCTGCATAATCTCATCTACTAGGTGATCCAAGGCGTACAGATACCCCTGCCATCCAAGGCCTGCGATGACACCTTTGGCAACTGCGCCTGTAACGGAATGCTGTCGCCAGGACTCCCTGGCGTGAATGTTTGAAAGATGCACTTCAACTATGGGCAATCCTGTGTCGGCCAGTGCGTCTCGCAACGAGAGGCCGTAGTGGCTCAGTGCGCCCCCGTTGATGATGATGCCGTGGGCATCTGCCGTCTGTTCCTGGATGTAATCGACGATGGCGCCTTCGCTGTTGGACTGGAAGCACAAGACTTCAGTATTCAGTTCCTTGCCACCAGCGACGACCTCAGATTCTATCTCCGCCAGCGTCTTGCTGCCGTATAGGGTGGGGTCGCGCCTGCCAAGGGCGTTCAAGTTGGGGCCGTTTATCAACAGGATTCGCATGATTACTCCTAGATGGGACTATAGACACCCGCACTCCTCAGTCTACCCGAGCGGAACCCCCTCGCCAATACCCGCCAGCCAGGGCGTGCCCTGGACCCAAGCATACGTTGTTGGGCCTGTGTCTTTGTCAGGCAACAAATGACCCAAGGGTCTACATGAACCGATCAAGGCCAAGGGGCGCTGCAGGGAGGTCGGTCACACCATGAACGACGATGTCCGCTACCGATTTACCGATGGCTGGCCCCGACAGGATGCCCTTCCGGCCCCCGCCAGTGGCGATGTACACGCCTTGCTTTCCAGGTACCGCACCGACGATGGGCGCGTTATCGGGCGTGACGGGGCGCAGGCAAGCGGTGTGGACTTCGATCACCGCGTCCGCGATGGCGGGGAAGATGCGCGCAGCACCCTCCATGATTCGCTGCGCTCCTGACTCTGTAGGTTCCCTATCGAACCCGGCTTCGTCCTCGGTGGTGCCGGTCCACAGCAGGCCGTCGGGCTTCTTGACCATGTAGCTATCGTGCCATGCCAGGTGAGGCGTCACCGGTGGGGTCTTTGACCGCAGTCGCAGTATCTCGCCCTTGATGGGCTGAACCGGCACGTCAACGCCAATCCACTCTTTCAGGTGTGCCGACCACGGGCCGAGAGCGAGAACGACGCTTGGGCAAGAAATCGCGCTGTCGGACAATCGCACGCCGGTTACGCGGTCGCCATCCCAATCCAAGCCTTCCACATCGCCGATACGGAACTCCGCCCCATGCTTCTCAGCAGCCTGCATGAACGCCTTGGTCAAGACATCGCTTTCCAGAACCCACGTGTCCTCAGTAACCAGTGCCCCGATTACCTCAGGCCCGATACCCGGCTCCAACTCCCGGACAGCCTTCTCATCCAACCAATGGGCTGTAAAGCCGCGCTCAGTCTGCCAGGTATGACGTGCATGTAACGCCCCGATATCAACATCGTCGAACGCCGCAGCCAATACGGACTTGGAGCCGAGGAGGGGGTCCAACCCCGTCTCCTCTTTCAGCAGGGGGTACAACTCGTGGTGCAATCGAAGGCTCTCGGTGGCGAAGGGGAACAGCGGTCCGTCCAGCCCTGCGCCGGACATCACGTACAAGCCACCCTGAGCGAACCCGGACGCTGCGCTTGCCACGCCCTCTCGCTCAACCACGATGGGTTTAACGCCAAGGGTGGTCAGGTAGTAGGCCACTGCGCAGCCAGCTATCCCTCCGCCAACAATTACCACTTCTGCCGATCTCTTGTCCTGCGCCATGTCTTCTCCGTTTCCAGGTCGATTTGTTGGCCAATAATAGCAGGTTCCCTTTCATTCAAGGGACGAACCTGCCACACTACAACAGCGTTCAACACCTACGTAAAGGACATCCATGCTTCGACTTGGCTGGTTCAGCACCGGGCGCGGCGGCGGCTCTCGCGGCCTCCTCTCCGTTGTTGCAGACGCAATCCAGCGCGGTGAATTGGACGCAGAGATTGCCTTTGTGTTCTGTAACAGGGAACCCGGTGAGCACGCCGGGAGCGATGAGTACATGACCCTGGTACAGAGCTACGGCATTTCTCTTATCACCCATTCATCCCAGCGGTTCCGCAAGGAGCAGGGCGCACCCAACTTCGCCAGTGTTCGTGAAGCCTATGACCGCGAGGTGATGGTCTTACTTGCAGAGCAGGCGGCCGACCTGAACGTACTGGCTGGCTACGGGCTTATCTTCAGCCCGGAAATGTCCCGACAGCATGTCTCCCTCAACCTTCACCCGGCAACCCCTGACGGCCCCATAGGTACATGGCAGCAGGTCATCTGGGAGTTGATTGAAAAAGAGGCATCTCAGTCCGGAACGATGATCCACATCGCCACGGAAGACCTGGACCGCGGGCCACCGGCGTCTTACGTCAGCTTCCCCATCCATGGGCAGGGCTACGATGGGCTATGGACAGAAGTAGCAGGGCAGGACGTGAACGCCCTCAAGGAGCAGCATGGAGAGGAACTTCCGCTGCTACAACACATCCGGGCTGAAGGGCTGCGTCGTGAACGGCCGTTGTTGCTGGAAACCCTGAAGGCATTTGCATCGGGCAAGCTACGGGTGGCAGACCGCAAGGTTGTGGATAGCAATGGCACGCCCACTTCGCCTATATGCCTGAACGACGAGGTTGAACGCGCCCTCGCACTCACAGGAGATACCGCGTGACGCGCCGCATGTCGACGCGCGTGATGCTTGCAATCGCATCTGTGCTGTTGATTGCGCTTGTGGCTTGCGGCCCATCCATTGAGGAAATCGAGGCGACCACTGAGGCCAAGATCGCAACGGCTATCGCCGGCATTGCGACATCGACCCCACAGCCGACAGCCACGCCGGTGACCATCCCATCGACACCAACACCGGTCACGTTCCCCACGCCGCTGCCCGTTCCGACACCTCAGCCGACGGCGACGCCCGTGCCGACTCCGGCATCCACCCCAACGCCTCAACCAACGGCGACACCTCAGCCTACTCCTACGCCAGTGCCGACTCCGGCATCCACCCCAACGCCTCAACCAACGGCGACACCTCAGCCTACTCCTACGCCAGTGCCGCTCACTCCTTCCTTTTCAGATGTGTATCAGCAAGTGGCGGGCTCAGTTGTATACATTGAGACCGGTAGCGGGACTGGCACCGGATGGGTCATTGCAGAAGGGTTGATTGCAACCAATTATCACGTAGTAGGAAATGAGAACGTCGTTACGATACGCCACGCATTCCTGCCAGCGTTCTCCGGTACAGTTGTTGCTACTGATTCGGTGCGGGATGTTGCTCTCGTTGCCTTCAACACCAACATCGTTTCGTTGGATGTCCTACCAATGCGGGCCATTACCACCGAGTCCATTGGTGAGCCTGTCATGGTGCTTGGATTCGGAGGGGGCCGTGGCGTAGCCTCAAATGGTTCAGTTGGAGGAGCCGCAGCAAAGAACGGTGTGTTCTCGCAAATTGTAGATTTCGGGAGTCAAGGTGGGCGGAGGCTTCAGGTGGACGCTGCCATGGACCCAGGCGACAGCGGTGGCCCGGTTCTGGATGTGAACGGTATGGTGGTTGGCATGAACCAGAGCGTCTTGGAGCGTACGGAGACCGGGCGGCGGGTAGTGGGTATCTTCTATGCCGTGCACGTGGATGAGATACGACGGTTACTTACCAGCTACCAGGGATGATCACTCCAGGATGATGTCTCCGCTTTTGCCGCCGGTCTTCCGTACCAGCCGGACAGCATCGATACGAATGGCCCTGTCCACGGCTTTGCACATATCGTAGATCGTCAGCGCAGCCACGCTCACCGCAGTCATCGCTTCCATCTCCACACCCGTCTGACCAGCCGTTCGGACTGTGGCCGTGATGTTGACCGTGGATTTCGCCTGATCAAGTTCCAGTTCCACAGCCACGTGGCTTAGCAGGATGGGGTGGCACAACGGAATGAGTGACGGGGTCTGCTTGGCGGCCATGATCCCCGCAATCCGCGCCGTGGCCAGGGCATCGCCCTTTTCCAGTTCCCCGGCAGCTATAAGCGCCAACGTCTCCGGTCGCATGACCACACTGCCTTTGGCTACCGCCTCCCGCTCAGTGATGGCCTTTTCGCCAACATCCACCATGCGGGCGTGACCATCGGCGTCCAGGTGCGTCAGCTCAGCTGCAGGCTCAGGGGACTCGGGGGACTCGGGGGACTCGGCTTCAGTCTCCGGTTCTTCCTGCTCGTCTTCAACATCATCAGGGGTAGCGGGTTCATCAGCGATCAAAACAGGCTCCTCTTCCAGCGGTACTTCGGCCATAACAACCGAAACGGTAGTCTTCTTGCCAAAGAACTCGGCGGCCATAGGCGCCGCTGCGCGTCCTCCGGACTCCCACTCAGCCTGAGCCCAAACAAACTCGTTTTCAGGGGGCGCCGGTGGTTCACTTCGCCATACCCACTCGACAACGCGCTCACGGCACAGGTCGTCCAGGCGATCCCATTGTTCAAAGTCCTGCCACCTGCGCCATCCCTGGGTCATGGTGTACACAAGGTACTGGTTATCGCTGGTGATAGTGATGTGGCTGCCGGGGGGTAGTGTCTCAATACCGGACACTGCAGCGGTAATCTCCATCCGGTCGGCAGCGGCGTTCGCCTCCACGCCGGAAAGCAATGTGCGCGAATCGTTGTCGATAAGAAGCACGGACCATCCGCCCAAGTGCTTGTCACGGTTGTACGACCCTGCTGTAAACAGTTCTGTCATGATTCACCCTCCGTTCTGAAGGTGTAGCTCCGCTAGCTCCTCAACCACCAATCTTGAACATCTCTATCTTGGGCTGGGGCTTGGCCTTCGCCTCAACAGATAAAGGCTGTTGCATCGAGGCCCGCAACTCGGAGTACCTGTCGGTACGTGCTGACCAGGTTCCATTGATCAAATCTGCAACCTCGGCGTCATTAGCACCATTGCGCATTGGGCCGAGCAGGTCTAACCCCACACTGCCAAAGAGGCAGGTAAACAGATGGCCATCGGTGGAAAGACGTGCCCGAGTGCAGTCACCGCAAAAGGGGGCTGACACTGATGCGATGACGCCGACCTCTCCGCTGCCGTCTTTGTACCTCCACCGCTTGGCGACTTCGCCGGGGTAGTTGGGCGGAGCTGCCTCAAGGGGCAGCTCCGCATCGATGCGTTCAAGTATCTCTGTGGCCGAGACGACCTGATCCGACTTCCAATCGTTCAGGTTCCCTACGTCCATGTATTCAATGAAGCGTGCGATGTAGCCGTTTTCCTTGCACCACCGCGCCAAGTCGGCCACGGTCGTATCGTTCACGCCTTTCATGACAACGGAGTTGATCTTGATTGGTGTGAGGCCCACGTCCGATGCACTCTGGATCCCTTCCAGCACCTTGGCCACGCCGAAATCCCGACCGTTGAGCTTGCGAAACACCTCGTCGTCGAGACTGTCGAGGCTGACGGTGACCCGATGGAGGCCAGCGTCTTTCAAGGCTTGAGCATGTTGTGCAAGGAGGTAGCCGTTGGTAGTCATGGCGATATCCTGCACGCCATCGATACTGGAAAGCATTCCCACCAGCTTCTCCAGGTCAGTCCGCACCAGGGGCTCGCCACCGGTGAGACGGAGTTTGGTGACGCCAAGCCCAACAAATATGCCGGTAAGCCGGGTGGTCTCTTCAAAGGTCATGACCTGGGATTTGGGCAGGAACTTATAGCTCTCCCCGTACAACTCCGCGGGCATGCAGTAGGGGCACCTGAAGTTACACCGGTCTGTGACCGATATCCTCAGGTCTTTCAGCTGCCTATTTAGCTGGTCTACTGGCATGGGTTCCCCTTGATGTGACGCTAGGATAGCCCCTTGAGCAATTCTACGGCCTGTACAGCCGCTCTGCCGCGATGGCTGATCCGGTTCTTCTGGTCCAGTGACAACTCCGCTACGGTTTTATCAAACTCCGGCAGGTAGAAGACCGGGTCATAGCCGAAGCCGTCGGTACCCCGTAGCTCATGACCAATGATACCAGAACAGATGCCCTCGCACGTGACCGTATCGAGGCCCGGCCCAGCTATAGCCAACACACATCGATACCTGGCTGTCCGCTGCTCCCAGGGCACATCTTTCAGCTTCTGCAACACGATCTGTACGCGATCCTCATCCGTTGCGTCTTCGCCAGCAAACCGCTTGGAGTGGACGCCAGGGTCACCGTTGAGTGCATCGATCTCCAGACCGGAGTCGTCGGCGAGGGTCAGCAGCCCGCTCATTTTGGCGTAGGCCTCTGCCTTGATGATGGCGTTGCCCTCGAACGAGTCGGCGGGCTCATCGATCTCTGTGGGCAGGTCCAGGTCACGAAGCGAGATTATCTCAAAGGACACACTCTTAAGCAGGTCTGCGAGTTCACGGGCTTTGCCGGGGTTGCCCGTAGCTAAAAGGAGCTTGGTTGTAGGTTGAACCACAGGATTCCCCTTTGTTGGTATCCATGCCGATACGGCACGAATAAAGGGTATCGTAAATGAAGGGATACGCCTATCCATTGGCGAGGGTCAGTAGGAGCGGATTAGGCCAGTGCGCCCACAGCCTTGAGGTTCTCAAAGATGCTCCGGGTAGAGGTTGAACGGTTCAGGGTGTAGAAATGAATGCCCGGCGCGCCACCCTCCAATAGTTCCCTGCACATCTGAGCAGCGTGTTCAACGCCACATTCTCGCATGGCGTCTGCATCTTCCTTTATGGCCTCAAGTCGCTCCAGCAACTCTTCAGGGATGCTGGCACCGCACATCCTGGTGAACCGTTTGATCTGGTCAACGTTCAGGATCGGCATGATTCCTGGGATGATGGGGACATCGATTCCGATCGCCCTCGCCTTCTCAACGAAGTCGAAGTAGAAACGGTTGTCGAAGAACATCTGCGTAATGACAAAGTCTGATCCGGCATCCACTTTTCGCTTCAAGAAAGCCAGGTCAGTATCAAAATCTTCCGCTTCCTGATGTCCTTCTGGGTAGCCTGCCACACCAAGGCAGAAGTCGTAGTTCTCTCGAATGAAGGCAACGAGTTCGTCAGCGTTCCCAAACCCGCCGGGTGTCTTCTCAAACGTGTCGGTGCCTGCCGGCGGGTCGCCACGCAAAGGGAGTACGTTTTGGATACCCCGAGCCTTGAGCTCGTCCAGGACGGCCCGCAGCTCCTCCTCGGTAGAACCAACACACGTCAGGTGGGCCATGCTCTCCTGACCAAGCTCGGTTTTCGCCTTGGCGACGACGTCAATGGTCCTGCGAAGTGTGCTGCCACCTGCGCCGTAGGTCACTGAAACGAAGGTGGGCTTCAATTCCTGCAACTCGGCTATCGTCCCCATAAGGGTATCGAAGGCTTCATCTGTCTTTGGGGGAAAGAATTCGAAGGAAAACGAACGGGTTCCCTGGGCGAGGAGGTCTCTAATAAACATATTATTCCTGATTACCATGAAAAGTATTTAATTTTGACTTATAAGGTGCCATCGTAGAGAGGGTCAAGATTATTGTCAAGACAGAATATTTATATCCAGGGCTTGCAAGGAGCGTGACATGAGTTCACAATTCCCTTGCTGGGTCAGCAATTGAACCAAGAACCAGACCAGGAGCGATGCGTGCAACGCGGCTGGCAACCAAAGCCTGGCGATCAGGTAGTCCGACGCCCCCGCCCGGAGGAGATTCGACCTACAACCCTCAGCGTCCCGCTGAGAGCATCACGGCCCCATCTTCTGAACTCCCCCTTTACCCTGCTTATTGGCCTCGCGATCCTCATTGCCATTGGTACCGCACTGCTGCTCTTTCCTTTCGCAAATACCACCGGTGAATGGACCCCGTTCATGGTCTCCTTCTTCACCGCTACTTCCGCAGCAACCGTCACTGGGCTCATCGTCGTGGACACCCCGGTGTACTGGAGCACGACGGGTCAGGCCATCATATGGGTGTTGATTCTGGTGGGTGGCCTGGGTTGGATGACGATGGCAGGGTTCATCTACATCCTCCTGGGGCAACGCATCACCCTGACGCAACGCATGGCATTTCGTGAGAGCCTTGGCACGACACGCATCGGCGGCATACTACGGACGATACGCAACCTGATGGTCACAGCTCTATTATTGCAGCTTATCGGCGGGGTGCTTCTCGCGATCAAGTTCCAGAACACCTTCGATTGGGGTTGGCCAAAGGCTATCTGGCACGGCCTCTTCCAGGCGGTCAGCGGGTTCAACAATGCCGGGTTCACGACGATTCCCAACTCCGATAGCTTGAGCGCGTTCCAGCAAGACCTGTTCACCCTGGGCGTCATGGCGGTGCTCATCATGCTGGGTGGGTTGAGCTTTGCCGTGATGGCGGAGCTTGTGAGGGTGAAGCGGTTCTCGCGGTTCAGTCTGGACACCAAGATCATCGTCGCAGCGAGCGTCCTGCTCTGGGTCATCGGCGCGATAATCGTGTTCACGCTGGAATACGACAACGCCGATACCCTTGGGCCGATGTCGTTCGGCCAGAAGATCGTCCACGCAACGTTTGAGTCGATCACTGCCCGCGCCGCAGGGTTCAGCACCATGGGAACCGGGCTTCTTGGCCCTGCCACGCTGTTCTTCATCATCGGTCTCATGTTCATCGGCACAGCATCGGCATCCGCCGGAGGGGGTATCCGGCTAAACACGTTAGGGGTAATAGTGGCCACCGTATTCTCGTCCATGCGAGGGCGAGAGCAGGTCAATGCGTTCGGTCGAGAGATCCCGCCGAACCAGGTTCACAGGGCCATGACTGTCGTAGCTCTAGGGCTGCTGTTCGTGTTCATCGTGGCCTTCGTCCTGACAGGTACCGAGGGTGGTCAGACCAACTTCCTCAACCTTCTTTTTGAAGCCGTCTCCGCCGTGGGAACCGTAGGTCTGAGTACAGGGATAACATCTGACCTGAGTACGATAGGCAGGCTGCTCATCATCGTGACCATGGTTGTCGGACGCATCGGGCCGCTGGCATTGGGCCTGGCCCTGGTACACCACGAAGGGCGGGTACCGCTCTACCGATACCCCAGCGAGCGCGTTAGAATAGGATAAGGAAGAATTATGGCAAACCAACAAATCGTAGTCATCGGTCTTGGGCGATTCGGCACGAGTGTGGCCTATACCCTGTATCAGATGGGCCACGACGTTCTGGCATTGGAAATTGACCAGGCCAGAGTCCAGGCAGCTATGGGGCAGGTAACCTACCCCGTCCAGGGCAACGCCACAGAAGAAGCAGTCCTGCGGGAGTTGGGCATACCCAACTTCGATATGGCCGTGGTTGCCATCGGCTCCAACGTGGAGGCCAGTATCATGAGCACTGTACTCCTCAAGAGTCTGGGCGTTCCGCACATCGTGGCCAGAGCCAAGACCCAACTCCATGGACAGACCCTTGAACGCGTGGGTGCAGACGTTGTGGTCCATCCTGAGCAGGAAACCGGGGAGCACGTTGCCCGCGGCCTCTTCCACCCTGAGGTGCAGGACTACATGGAAATAGCTCCCAACTTCGGCATCAGCAAGGTCAAGGCATCACCCCAAGCCACAAACCGGACGCTGAAGGAAGCCGGGCTGACCGGGGCACGCGACAAATATGGCCTGGCAGTCCTGGCGATACGCCGTGGTAGAGACGTGATTCTGCTTCCTTCTGAGGACGAACGCATTCAAAAAGAAGACATCCTAGTGCTGGCCAGCAAGGAAGAGATGCTGGACAAGCTGCACGCCGAAGGGGTCTCTTAGCCACTGACGGAAATCATGAGAGGAAATGGGTAGAACTCCCAATGGGATTGTCCCTATCTCCTCTTGCACGCGGGTAATGCAACGCCCATAATCTAGTTCTGTTGACTGATGCGTGTCAGTTGAACACTACGTATGAAGAGCAAACTCCCCCAATGCAGATAAAAAGAGTGCTGGTCCCTATCAAGGGACAGCGAGTAGACCAGGACACACTTCGGTTCGCCTCAAGCTTGGTGCGCCATGAACACGGCTCAATCTGTCTCCTCTACGTGGTTGAGGTTCCCCGTGAATACCCTGTGGATGCCGAACTCCCGGCAGAAGCATCCAAGTGCGAGAACATCCTGCAAAGCGCCGAGGAGTTTCTGAAGTCCCAGAAGGTCAAAGTGGACACGGAAATGCTCCAGGCCAGAGACGCAGGCCCCGCCATTGTGCGAGAAGCCCAGGAACGCGGCGTTGACGCTGTGGTGTTGGGCCTGACCTACAAGCGTCGCCATGACAGCCTGACCCTGGGTGGAGTTGCCCCCTACATCATTGAACATTCTCTTTGCCCTGTTCTTATATACAGGGAAGCCAAGCCGGAAGAAGCCGCTCCCAGAAACAAAGAGGCTGTAGCATCCAGTACGGAAAATCGCCGATGAACGTTGTAGTGATGGGATGTGGGCGAATTGGGACGCAGATTGTAACGGCCCTCTGGAAAGAGGGACACAGCGTCACCGTATTAGACAGCGTTGCCGAAAGTTTCCTCTCCCTTCCAAAAGAACTCCGCGAGAAGGAAGGCTCGACCATCGTCTCAGACGGCATCCTGGAGGAAGAGCTCATTGAAGCTGGCATCAATCAAGCAGACGTGTTTGTAGCCGTCTCCAACCGCGATAACCGGAACGCCCTGGCTGCCCAAAAAGCCAAACACATCTTCAACGTCCCCAAGGTTGTTTGTCGCGTGGGTGACCCTGAGCGTCAGGAGATGTACAACCGCCTGGGATTGGCTACGGTCAGTTCCACCAAAGTCACTTCAGCACTCATCCTTGAATCGGTACTCCCCTAACCTGCTATGTATATCGTTGTAGTCGGTGGCGGAATGGTCGGCTTTCACCTCACCCGTGCGCTCTTCAATGCAGGTCACGAGGTATTCGTCATCGATACGGACAGCAAGCGTGTAGCGGAGTTGATTGAACATTTCGGCAACATCGCTCTCAAAGGCGATGGCTCCGAACCAAGCATCCAAGCGGCTGCAGGCGTTGCGCGAGCAGACATCCTCATCGCTACTACCAGCACTGACGAAGACAATCTAGCAGCATGCCAACTAGCCAAACACCGGTTCAACGTCCCAAAGACCGTCACGTTGATCAACAACCCGGAAGACGAGAACCTGTTTGATATCCTTGGCGTAGACGTGGTCCTCAGTAGCACGCAACTGCTGCTAGCAGCCATCGAAGAAGAACTTCCGGCCCACTCTCCGGCGCACGTTTTGCCGGTACGCGGAAACCGGGAGGCTGTAGCTATCGAAATCCCTATGAATTCCGGAGTAGTAGGTGTAAAGCTGGACGACATCAAGCTTCCGCCGGATACCTACATTGTCGCGATCGTCAGCAGGGACGGATCGCTGAAGTCCCTTGGCGGAGACACGGTCATTGAAACCCATGACGAGGTTGTGGCCGTCACTGTTGCTGACCAGGCGGAAGCCCTGCTAGAAGTTCTGAGTACGGAGGGTTAGCATGCCAAAACGTCTGGGTTACCTGGCTCCCCCCGGAACATACACAGAGGAGGCCACGGAACGCTACGACTCAGAGGCTGTGCGCGTTCCCTATCCCACGTTCAGGGCAGTCATCGACGCGGTGCGCTCAGGCGAGGTGGATGAAGGTGTCACTGCCATCGAAAACAGCCTGGAAGGCGCGGTAGTCGATACCCTTGACCTGCTTATCCAGGAAACCATGCTCCATATTAAGCAAGAGATCATGGTGCCTATCCTCCACTGTCTGCTCATCAAGCCCGGTACCAAGGCAGAGGACATTAAAGCCGTCTACTCCCACCCCCAAGCTTTGGGGCAGTGCCGACGATACCTTGAGAACAGCTACCCCAACGCTCAACCCATTGCATCGCTATCAACTGCGGCAGCGGTGGAGCAGATGCAGAAGAGTGATGTGCCCGCTGCAGCAATCGCTTCAAAGAGGGCAGGCGATCTTTACGGCGCGGTAGTGCTAGCGACTGACATCCAGGATCAACCCGGAAACACCACGCGGTTCGTTGTTTGGGCCAAAGAGGACCACGCACCCACCGGCGACGATAAGACGTCGATATGCTTCGATTTCGATGAGGCAAAAGGGCCACTCGTAGGCGATACGCCGGGGCTGCTGTACAGCGTCATCGGTGAGTTTGCCCAGCGAGGCATCAGCATGGCTAAGATCGAATCGAGGCCGACCAAACGTGAGATGGGCAGGTACATCTTCCTTGTAGACCTGCTGGGACACAGGGAGGAAGCTGCGTTGGCAGAGGCCCTCGAGAGTGTTCGGAAGCTGACATCCACCCTCAAGGTCTTCGGTTCGTATCCACGGGTTACGCCTTAGATATATGGCCTCCGGCGGAGACTAAAGCATATGGCCTCCGGCGGGGACTAAAGACCGTATGTCGCTGCGGCGAGGGGACTAAAGAATACTGCCTCCGGCGGGGACTAAAGACCGTTCATAACCTCGTACACGGTTACTTCCTGGTTTTGGTACACCACTTCAAGCTGACCCTGTTCCGCCATGTCCTGGAACTTCGTCAATCCTTCAAGCAGGTAGTAGTTGTGCTCCAACTCACCCACGTACACGTACTTCACATCGTAGTCATTGAGGAGCTGCAGCACCTCAGTGGCGTTCGACGATGCAAATATCGTGTTCACATCCACAATTCGGGCCACCAGCGCATCACACGGCCCCAGCCCGCACCGTTGCTGTCGCTGGTGCCAGTCCCAGCCCAGGATTGTTGGTAGCCCTGTGTAGATGGATACCCGACCACCCCATCGATACAACGGCGTTCGACCCTCGACGATCACCGGCGAACCCTGCACGTTCTCCTGCATCCACTCGATGGCCTCCAAGTCCCACTTGAACGTCACGGTGCCCTTATCGTCCGTGTACAATGCCGTCTCCATAAACGCCGTGCCATCCAAGGTGAAGGTGCTGGTGTCAAAACGGTCGGCAAGCCGAACCCTGGTGCCAAGGACGGGGTACACCGCAGAGCTTGCCACCAGGAGCGCCAACCCCGTGAGCCAGACGCCCTTGGCAATTCTGATGCGTAGGAAGAAACCCTTCACAAAACCCAGGTACCAGAGGGCGTACGCCCCTGCCAACGACAAGAATATCCACGCCTGCAGGTAGGACTTGAACACCGTGTTCATGCGCTCGATGTCGCCCTTGACCACCACGATGTCCACTGCGATGCCAAGGGCCAGGGCCGTTGCCAGCAGACCCAGTGGCAACAGGTGGAAAGGCGCGCCGTCAGACTCAGGAGTCGATTGCCCACGTTGCGACCATGGCCAGGGCGTGGTTCTTCGGGCGAACAGTACCAACGCAATAATGAGCATGCCGCCAAGCCCCACGATGGTGCTGTAGCCAAGCAGTGCCAACGCTAACGCCAACGTCAGGGCTCCGCCACCCATCGCAGCCACCTGCCATCGCTGCGACTCGCTTGCGTTCCTGAACCAATTCCACGGTGTACGCGGAAGTTCAGTGATGAGCAATGTCAGCACCAGGAACACGAACAGGCCATGAATCACAAGGTACTGCCACAGGTTCGTCCGCACCGGGGTAAGGCCTATACCCTCAAATCCGTTTTCGAGTCGCAGGTGGTAGGGCAGCCAGAAGAGGACTGCTAGCATGCCGAACAACGCGACGAACCCTGTCGCTCTGTAGAATGTTTTCAAATCGACCCGACGCTCCCGGAGGTACTGGCCAAGCGCGAGGGACACTGCGCCAATACCAAGGTATGTTGGGAAGTCCCAGGCGTTTGTGGCCCACAACGCGCCGACCGTCAGCGACAGCAGGCCAAGCGAGGCGAAGAATGCTGCACCCCCGGCACCACGTCGCGACAGCAACAAGGTGTTGAGCGAAAGGCCGATGGCCAGCAGCCCCAGGGGCATCGCCAGCATGTGTGCATGGAGGTCAGCGAAGAGGAA